>UMHK01069660.1_pt1 | contig 86611 bp, 75 predicted proteins | sample 1965521 | NCBI WGS metagenome assembly UMHK01 (sample SAMEA4836097, study PRJEB28245) | human gut metagenome | biome: gut microbiome; material: fecal sample | place: Denmark | collected 2008
GCCAACATTTTTGAAAAATTGTTGGATCAAAAAACTTTTTATTCGCCTGCGGCTCGAGATTGGAAACCAAATCTCAAAAATAATTTGCTCCGCAAATGCGGGCTACTCGCCCACACCTCGCCAGCATTTTTGAAAAATTGCTGGAGCAAAAAACTTTTTATTTGCCTGCGGCTTGGAATTGGAAACTTTTTATTTTCAGCAGCGTTTTCCGCCAACTCTTTACAAAATCCAGAATCTGTGCTAAAATGAAAACAATTGAAAAAAATCGGAGGCAAAAAACATGAAGATTTTAATTGTAGGGATGGGGCTCATCGGCGGTTCTGTCTGCAAAGCCTTGAAAAACAAAACGCAATATGAAGTATACGGCTGCGATGTCGATGAAGCCGTTTTACAGCAAGCATTACAAGACCATGCCATTGATGGTACGGGAAAAATGGAAGATGGGATTTATGATGTTTGCATTGTCTGCCTGCATCACCGGATTGCTCAGCCTTGCATCAAGCAGGCTTTGCCGTTCCTGAAAAAAGGCTCGATTCTCATGGATATGTGTGGTTTAAAGGGACAAATGGTACTGGAATTTACAAACGCTTGCCGGATGGCAGGGCTGTATTATGTCGGAACACACCCCATGGCAGGTAGAGAAAAAAGCGGTTACTATGCCAGCATTCCAAATCTGTTCGATGGAGCAAACTTCATCATTACGCCAACCTATGGCACAAGCAATGAAGCAGTGGAACGGGTTTCCGCTCTGGCGAAGGAAATCGGATTCGGCAAGCTGGTTCTGACCACACCGCATCGGCATGATGATATGATTGCCTACACCTCACAGCTTGCCCATATCGTATCGAGTGCCTATGTCAAAGATGACTGTATGGATGATGCAGTGTCTTTTTCCGGCGGTAGTTTTCAGGATATGACCCGTGTTGCAACGATGGACGAAAAAATGTGGGCATCCTTGTTTATGGATAATCGTTTGCTGTTGCTGCATCACTTGGAACTGCTGATTGCCCACCTGTCTGAATACCGGACGGCACTGGAATTGCAGGACGAATCAGCGTTGCAGCTGTTGATTGCAGATGGCAGACGGGTACAGGAGGAGAATGTACGGAAGCGGAAACGAGCATTGGAAGAACGTGCACAGCTGTTAAACGAAGCAGCAAAAGAAGAAACCAAAAAGGAGCAGGACGCATGAACTGGACACAAGTAGATATTTATACCACCACAGACGGCATTGATTTGCTGTGCAGTGATTTGATGGATTTGGGCATTCGGGGCTTTTCCATTCAGGATGCCGAAGATTTCAACGAATTTTTGCAGAATAAAGATGGCAAGTGGGATTACATTGACGAAGATTTAATGGGGTTGTCGCACTGTGAAAGCTGCGTGACCATCTATCTGCCGGAAGATGCACAGGGTGCAGAAACGCTGCAAATGGTGCAGGAACTGTTAAAGCGGAAAAAGGCAGCCGATACCGAAGGCAAGTTTGGCAGACTGGAAGCTGTTCTGACGGGTGTCAAGGAAGAGGACTGGGCGAACAACTGGAAACAGTATTTCAAGCCGTTTCCGGTCGGCGAAAAGCTGTATATCCGTCCAAGCTGGGAGCATGACGAACCAGAGGCAGGCAGAACCGTGCTGGAAATCGACCCGGAAAGCAGCTTTGGAACGGGACAGCATCATACTACCCGTCTGTGTCTGGAACTGATGGAATCGGAAGCAGCTGGCAGCAAGATGCTGGATATGGGCTGCGGCAGTGGCATTCTGTTCATCGGCGGAATGCTGCTCGGTGCAAAGGAAGTATTTGCGGTGGACATCGAAGAAAACGCTGTCCGGATTGCAAAGAAAAATGCAGCGGAAAACCACCTGCCGGAAGGAAGCTATACAGTACGTTGCGGAAACGTGCTCTCGGATGAAGCGTTGCGGGCAGAAATCGGCAGCGGTTATGACTTGATTACCGCCAACATTGTGGCAGATGTCTTGAAAGCGATGGCACCGCTGTTCCCGCAGTTCCTGAAAAAGACAGGTACACTGATTATTTCCGGCATTATCGTAGAACGAAAAGACGAAGTCATTGCAGCAATGGAAGCACAGGGCTTTGTAGTAACCGACTGTCGGGAAAAAGAAGGCTGGGCAGCTGTCAAGCTGAAACAGGCAGAATAAACCGTTCATCGGAACTGGAAGAAAAAAAGGAGCGTCCGATTTGGCAAAGAAAAGAACAACCACCCCAAAAATCAAACCAATTCCCAACGCCTATATCGAAAAGGCTGGAATTGTAGAAGAAGAACGGATTACCGATACCCTCGAAAAGAACTATATGCCCTATGCAATGAGCGTCATCATCAGCCGTGCTCTGCCGGAGATTGACGGGTTTAAGCCCTCTCACCGGAAGCTGTTGTATACGATGTATAAAATGGGCTTGCTGAACGGCGGACGTACCAAATCCGCAAACGTGGTCGGGCAGACCATGCGGCTGAATCCGCACGGCGATAGTGCGATTTATGACACCATGGTGCGGCTAGCACGGGGCAATGAATCGCTGTTGTATCCCTATGTGGATTCCAAGGGCAACTTCGGCAAGGCGTATTCCAGAGATATGGCATACGCTGCTAGCCGATACACCGAAGTCAAGTTAGAGCCGATTTGCAACGAGCTATTTCGGGATATTGACAAGGATACCGTGGATTTTGTCCCGAACTATGACAATACCATGATGGAACCAACCCTGTTCCCGACGACATTCCCATCGGTTCTGGTGAATGCCAACGTGGGCATAGCGGTTTCCATGGCGAGCAATGTCTGTCCGTTTAATCTGACAGAAGTCTGTGATACGACGATTGCTCTGCTGAAAAATCCAGAAGCAGATGTCACCGAAACGCTGCTTGGCCCAGACTTTCCGGGCGGCGGATTCCTGCTGAAAGATGCAGACGAGTTCCGGAAAATCTGCGAAACTGGACGGGGCAGCGTTAAAGTACGGGCAAAGTGGAACTATGACAAAGCCGGCGGCTGTATTGAGGTCACAGAAATTCCGTACAGCACCACGATTGAAGCCATTATGGATAAAATCGTAGACGGCATTAAACAGGGAAAATTGCGGGAAATTTCCTATGTGCGGGATGAAACCGACCTTTCCGGTCTGAAGATTGCCATCGACTTGAAGCGAGGGACAGACCCGGAAAAAGTTATGCAGAAACTATTTCGCATGACACCATTACAAGATAGCTATTCCTGCAACTTCAACATTCTGATTCATGGGCAGCCTCGTGTTATGGGCGTGAAAGAAATCCTGACCGAATGGATTACATTCCGAGAGGAATGCGTTCGGCGGAGAATTGTCTATGACCTGCAGCGAAAACGGGAAAAGCTGCATCTTTTGGAGGGCTTAGAACGGATTCTGCTGGATATTGACGAGGCAATTCGCATTGTTCGGGAAACAAAGGAAGAATCCGAAGTTGTTCCGAACCTCATGCAGGGCTTTTCGATGGATGAAATTCAGGCGGAATATGTGGCAGAAATCAAGCTGCGGCATTTGAATCGGGAGTATATCCTCCGCCGGACACAGGAAATGGAACAGCTGCGGACGGATATTGACAGCTTGCAGCAGACCCTCGAAAGCCCGAAGAAGATTCGGGCAGTGATTGCCAAGGAACTGAAAGAAACTGCAAAGAAATACGGACAGCCGAGAAAAACCCAGTTCTGCGAGGTGGATTTGCAGGCAGAATCTGACCCGACTATGGACATTCCGGATTATCCGGTACATTTGTTCCTGTCTGAGAGCGGATATTTCAAGAAGATTTCTCCGGCATCGCTGCGAATGAATGCAGAACAGAAGCTGAAAGAGGATGACCGCATCATTGCTCACTGGGAAACCACCAACCGGATAGAACTGCTGTTTTTCACGAATCAGCAGCAGGTTTATAAGACGAAAGCGAGTGCGTTCGAGGACAGCAAAGCCAGCCTGTTGGGCGACTATATTCCGGCGAAGCTGGGCTTTGACGAAGGGGAATTTGTCGTTTCTGTGATTCTCACAAATGACTACAGCGGCATGCTGCTGTTCGTCTATGAGAACGGGAAAGTGGCGAAAGTACCGCTGCAATCCTATGCAACCAAGACCAACCGGAAAAAGCTGGCGAATGCATACAGTGATAAGTCACCGCTTGTGACAGCGTTGCCGCTTCCAGAAGAACAGAATGTATTGTTGCGTTCCAGCGGCAATCGGGCATTGCTGTTCCAGACGGAAGAGCTGCTGCCGAAAACCGCCCGTAATACGCAGGGCGTTCAGGTGATGACGCTCAAGGGCAAGCAAGTGGTTCTCTCTGCGGAATTGCTGACTGCGGAGCAGGCAGAAGAACGAAAGCGGTATCAGGCGAAAACCTTGCCAGCACTCGGAGCACTGGCAAAGGATTTGCCGGATGTCGGGCAGATGACGTTGGCGTAAAAATTCTGCATATTCACTAAAAAAGCAGGGGAAAAGCTGTGCATTTTGTGGAAAACGGAATGTAAAACTTGCTTTTACAGCAAAAATATGTTATCATGGTGGTAAGTTTTATGGGAACGCCTGTTCAAGAAAACAGGCATGGATATTTAGATGGGAGGAACACAAGATGCATACATGGGCAAGAAAAGGAATCGCACTGGCAGTCAGTGGCGTTCTGACTGTTGGCATGGCAGCTTCTCTGCCGTTTGGCAGCTTAGCAGATGCAGCCGATGAGGACATCATTTTTCAGGCAGAAGGCGAAGATTTGGACGGTGCAACCACTTGGACGGATATTTATGGGCAGCAATTTCCGGGGTATTCCGGCAGCGGTTTCTGCTACCTGACCGGTGAAACATTGACTTTTGAGGTGGAAGCACCGGAAGATGGAATGTATGAATTCACCACTCGTTCTGCACAGATTTTGGACAAAAATGGACGGGAACAGACCATCTCCATCAATGGTTCGGAATTCATGATGAAGATGCCGTATTCTGACACTTGGACGGATTTCAGCTTTGGCATTCACCGTCTGAAAAAAGGCACAAATAAAATTCAGCTTTTGCCAAAGTACGGTTATGGTGCTTATGATACGATTACCGTAAAGAAAGCAGACCTGCCGGAACTGAGCGTTTCCCCGACGCTGAGCGACTCGAAGGCAACTTCTGAAACACAGGGCTTGATGAATTATCTCTGTGATGTTTACGGAAAGCATATGCTCTCTGGTCAGCAGGAAATCTATGGCGGCGGTCACACCGAAAGCAGCCCGAACGGCTACAGCGGTGCAGATTTGCAGGGCTATGAAACCGAATTTGAATACATCAAGAAGAATTTCGGCGATTATCCGGCAATCCGTGGCTTTGACTATATGAACTATAACCCGCTCTATGGCTGGGATGACCAGACAACCGAACGAATCATTGAATGGGGTACGGAACGGAACGGCATTCCGACGGTTTGCTGGCACATCAATGTTCCGAAGAATTTTGCAAATTACGAACTGGGCGATGCAGTCGACTGGAAGGAATGCACTTATAAGCCGGATGAAACCAATTTCGATACCTCCAAGGCAATTGTAGAGGGTACAAAGGAATATGAATATGTCATGCTGACCATTAAGACCTTGGCAGCAGAACTGAAAAAGGTACAGGATGCAGGCGTGCCGATTATTTTCCGTCCGTATCACGAAGCAGAGGGCAACACCAATACCGACGGTTCTGGTTCTTGGTTCTGGTGGGGCAAGAGCGGTGCAGAAGTTTACAAGAAACTCTGGAAGCAGCTGTATACGACCCTGACCGAAGAATATGGCATTCATAACCTGATTTGGGAATACAACAGCTATGACTACTCGACTTCTCCGCAGTGGTATCCGGGCGATGACTGCGTGGATATTGTCGGCTATGACAAGTACAACTGCGTTTATAACCGCCACGATGGAAAGACCAGTGGCCCGAATGAAGATGCCATCTCCAGCACGTTCTATACACTCGTAAACCTGACCAACGGTAAGAAGCTGGTTTCCATGCCGGAAAACGACACCGTTCCGAGTCTGGAAAATATCGAGATTGAAAAGGCAAACTGGCTGTATTTCTGCATCTGGTATGACAACGGTTCGGATAACTTCCTGTCTGGCACAGACAAGAATGACCCGGAAACACTGAAAGAAATGTATCAGAGTGATTATTGCATCACCTTGAGCGAATTGCCGGATTGGAAGAACTATAAGAACGGCGGAGATACCCCGACCACCACAACTGCAACAACCGATTCTGGCTCTGAAACCACAACCACTGTTACCACAACCACCGGAACAACAGAAGTTGTGATTGGCGATGTCAACGGCGATGGCGTGATCAATGTTGTCGATGCAATGCTGTTAAAGCGGTATCTTTTGGCTGAAAATGCAGAGGATGCAACTTACAACACCGTTTGGGACTGGAATCAGGATGAAACCTGCGATGTTCTCGATGTAGTAGGACTGACGAAGTTCCTGCTGCGGAAAGACTGATTCTTTTTAAAACAATTGTAACAAAGAAACAACCGCCCTGTGATGCGAATTGGCACACAGGGCGGTTTTTATGAGAATCCATCTGAAATTTTCTGAACATTCTCCACAAGGGCTTGTAAAACAGATGCAATCCGTGTATAATGAATTTTGTCGAATAGCTGCGAGCGAGAGCAGCCATTTTTATTTGATTTTGGGCGGGTTCTTTTTTCCGCCATTTTGGAGGTTGACGTTTTTTATGAAGCATACCATTGGTTTGATGCTCAGCGGACTGGCAGCAACGATTTTATTTTGTGCCTGCACAGCCTCGCCGGAATCTGTTGCCGTGAAAATTAGTCAGGACGAATCCGAAGAACTTTCCATTTTAGCGGAAACAACTGTGACCATGACCCAGCAGATCACCCAAACAACCACCACCACAGAACGCAAGCCGGATTTGGTCGAAGAAGTACCAGCAGAACACGTTTTAGATGTCGATGTCATTTACCAGCGTCCGGAGTTGCCGACTGGTTGCGAAGTCACTTCGCTGACAGCTCTGCTGCAATATCTGGGATTCGATGTGGACAAGACCACCATGGCGGAAGATTTTCTGCCGTGCAGTTATGACACTGCCAAGAACACATTGGATGATGCCTACATTGGCTTGCCGCAGGCGAGCGATGGATTCGGCTGTTATGCTCCGGTTCTGGTCAAGACGGCGGATGCTTATTTAAAGACACAGGATAGCGAGAAGCAGGGTCTGGACTTGACGGGCAGCAGCGAAGAAACCATTTGCCGTTACATTGCAAGCGGTTATCCCGTTGTGATGTGGATTACAATTGGTCTATATGATGTATATGAGGAAGAGGGCTGGACGACGGAAGACGGCAGAACCGTCATGTGGTGCGATTTGGAGCACTGCGTTTTGTTGCATGGATATGATAAGGAAAATGATTTGGTTTATGTGTGCGACCCGTTGAACGGCGATGTGACCTATTCCATGGAACGATATTTTCAGATTTACGAAGATATGCACAAGCGAGCAATGACAATTTATTGAGATGATGGAAATTTAGGAATGCGATGCCCTTTTTCTGCGGAGAGATGGAACGAGCAACAGCAGCACACCGCAGATGGCAAGGGCAAGGCTGATCCATTCAGACGTTGCCAAGCCAAAATAAATGCCCCGTTCGGAATCATAGCGGAATCGCTCCGTGAAAAGACGAATACCCGCATAGCCGATGCAATAGAACGGAATGACATCGGTCTTTTGGGTTCGTTTCCGGAAGCAAAGCTGTAACAATCCAGCAAGGAGAAAATCCAGTCCGCTTTCCAGTAGCTGCACCGGAAAAAGCGGAATGTCCGTCGGAGCTGTCCCGATGGCGTTTTTCAGGCAGATGCCAATCGGCGGGTCATAGGGGATACCGTAGCAGCAGCCTGCAAAGAAACAGCCGATTCGCCCGAATGCATGGGCAAGCGGAATGGCAGGCGTGATGCTGCTGAGATAGACCCCATAGGGCAGCTGAAAATGATGCAGATAGAGCAGCAGGGCAGCCAGTCCGCCCAGCAATCCGCCATAGAATACAAATCCGCCCTCTAACAGGGAGGAAATCGTGTTCCAGTTAAAACCGGAAGTCTGGAACATCTCCACGACGTCGGAGAACGAAACCAGAAGATAGAGCAGTTTTGCTCCCAGAAATCCGCCAATGAGTGCCCAGACACAAGCCTCCAGCATGGCGAACCGGTCTTGCTGAAAGCGTTTTCCGTTGCGAATGGCAAGCCAGATGGCAAGTGCTCCGCCAATTACGCAGCAAATCCCATATGTACCAAGCGAAAGCCCGAAGAGAGAAATAATCGGATACATGTCAACTCCTTTTTGGTCGAAAAAAACGCAGTTCCCAGAAATTCTGCAAGATATGCAGACTGTGGACTGCGTTTTTTGAATGTTTCAAATCTGTGCTTAAAGGGTGGAATCATCAAAGTAGGAATAATCGGGATACGAACTGGAAAATTCGTCGATAAATTCCTGTAGACCACCATCTGAGAGAAATACAACCATGTAAATCAGGTATACTGCATTTAACAGGATGCCGATAATGCCCAGAATGATGCCAGCGGTTGCAATGCCGTTGGCATTTTTCTTATTCTGGAGGATGCCCAGAATCAAGCCGATGATGGCTGGAATCGCACCAACACCATAGCAGCAGCAAATGGCAATGGAACAGATGCCCAGAATCAAAGAGGCGATCCCCATACCATTGTTGTTGTTGGTCAATGGTGTATTCGGGGTCGAGTAGGGATCATTGTAGGTGTAAGGGGATGGATTTGTGTTTGTCTGCTGGTAAGACTGCCCCGAAAAATTCGGTTGCTGCTGGTTTGTAGGGTTTGGATTTTGCGTGTTGTTGTGGATATTATAGGCAGAAAAATCCGGTGCAGCGTTGGTTTCCGCCGTTGTATTCTGTGTGGCGGAAGTGTCCGGCTGCGGAACTTCTCTCGGAATATCGTTCGCAACGGGAGTATCTGCTTGAGCGTTGTTCTGATAAGCAGCGACATGGTCATAATTGTCCGAAACCGTAGTATCTGCCGGTTGAGCGGCGGTGTTGGAATTGCTCTGTTCCGGATGGAGATTTGGTTCTGTTGGGGTGTCTGGAGTTTGGATAGTCGGTTCTTGATTGATAGAATCCGGCTTTGGAATGGCATTTGGTCGAATTTCGCCGCAGTTCGGGCAAGTAAGGTCAGTATCCGATAACGGATGACCGCAGTTTCCACAAAAAGGCATGGGAAAAGCTCCTTTCAAAAATAAACAGTTCTGATATGATTGTAGCATATCTTTCCGGAAATGTCAAATAATGTGCATGATTTTTATTGAGAGAGTGCATTCAGCATGGTGCGTGCGATGTTGTTGGTATTGACGGTGTCCACGTCTTGATCCCAGTCTTCGATTTCGATACAAAAGGCAATCGGGAGGTTGCTGTCATCGCAGAAGCCAACTAACAGAGAATTGTCTGTATCATCGCCCTGTTCAGCTGTTCCAGTCTTTAAGCCAACGGGATAATTGATGGTACTATAACGAGCCAAGTCACCGTTCTCTCGCATGATTGCCCGTACCTGCTGGGCAGTTTCCGCAGAGAAAATTTCATTGGAATAGGTGGTTTTGGCTTTGTCCCTGACTGTTCCGAATAGGTCTTGCCGATAGGAAATCAAGTATGGCTGGGTGACCTGTCCCGTGCCGTTGGCAATGGCACTTTCCCACATCATCAGTTGAAGTGGGCTGATGACTGTTTCGCCTTGCCCGATGCAGCCCCATTGGGTGATGCTGTCGTTGGTATCCTCTAAGGTTGTGGAGGCGGTGAAAACAGAAATGCCATCTAAATCCATTTGTGCATTGCCTTCGCCGTTGACCCGATAGCCCATTTTGCGGAACGCAGTCTGTAAGCCGTCAAGGGGTAAATCCTCTACCAGCTGAGCAAACCATGGGTTGCAGCTGTGCTGAAACGCTTGCGAGATATTCTGCCAGCCGTGCACACTACCGTGATAGCAGCGAATCGGAGAGCCATAATTGTTGTAATAAGTGCCCTGACAGTCATAGCTTTTCTGCATGAGAGTGTCATAGCCGATGGTTTCGATGGCAGCGGCAGTGGTGCAGACTTTCTGGGTAGAACCGGGGATGGTCTGGTAAAATGCCTTACAGAGCAGGCTGCCTGTTTCCAGCGTGCTGACATCGACATCTTCTAAAATATTCACGCTGGGCTTGCTGACACAGACGAGAATTTCTCCGGTCTGGTAGTTGTAGGCGATGGCAGTTCCGTTTTTATTGCCGAATTCCTGATAAACCTGTTGGTTTGCATCGTGGTCGAGCGTAGTATAAATCGCACTTTTTCCGTTCTGGACTGCACCAAAGAGCAGGTTATAATTTTGCAAGTCCTTCAGATTTTCGGAAACCAGTGTGTTCGTCATGCGTCCGCTGTTGTCGCCGATGAGGTTGCCAACATCCAGAAAATAATCTGCTCCATATTTTTCCGCAGTTGCGTTTTCATCAAACAGAACTGCTCCGTTTCGGTCGTAGATATAGCCGAGTTTCACGTTGTGAGAATGGGACATATAGAAAGTTGCCTGTGATACAATTCTTGCGACCAAAAGCACCATGCCCAACAGAAAGAGGACAATCAGCAGAATGGTGAGCCGTTCTCCACGTTTAATACTTTTCATTGTGTGACCCTCCTTGTTCGCTGTTGTTTCGGTACATTCTGGTCTGTTCATTCTGGCTGCTGCCGGAACGCTGGATGGTATTCGGGCGAGCATATGGGTTGTTGGAGCGGTTCGGCGGAGCAGTTCTGTTTACCGGCTGCCCGTATGGGTTCGGCTGTGTCGGTCGAGCCTGCTGCCGAGGTGTGCCATTGGTGGGAATGGTACGGGTTTGATTCAGTGGCTGCCCGTATGGGTTCGGCTGTGTCGGTCGAGCCTGCTGCCGAGGTGTGCCATTGGTCGGAATGGTACGGGTTTGACTGATTGGCTGCCCGTATGGGTTCGGCTGCGTGGGTCGTGCTTGCTGCCGAAGTGTGCCGTTGGTCGGAATGGTACGGGTTTGACTCACTGGCTGCCCGTATGGGTTCGGCTGCGTGGGTCGAGCCTGCTGCCGGGGAGCACCGCCCTGCATCGGAGTGGTGCGATTCTGGCTGGCAGGCTGCTGCGGTGTTCGAGTAGTGGAACGCTGCGGAGCTTGCGGTTTGTTTGCGTTCGGAGCAGGGGCATGTTTCGACAACAGTTCGCCTGCTTCTTTCTCCTTGCGGAACGGCAGCTTGAACGAAAGCGTATTTTCCGAAACAACATTCGGTTTTCGGAACGTCGGCGACTGCCCTGCTTTGAGCATACCGGCAAGCAGTCCGCAGGTAATCATAGACGTACCACCCTGTGAAATGAATGGAATCGTAACACCAGTAAATGGAATCAGGTTGCAAGAACCGAAGATGTTCAAGCCCATCTGTACGACAAAGACCGCTGCAACGCCTAAAATCATGGTTGTGTGGTAGTAGCTTCTCGGCTTGTTAATCATTGGCAATATTAACAGACTTGCAATGAAGAAGATGACCAGCAGGGCAACCAAAAAGCCCCATTCTTCACAGATGGTGGAGAATACAATGTCTGTATCTGCGGCAGCGATTTCAATGAGGTTGCCGTATCCAGGACCTTTTCCGAATAAGCCGCCCTCTGCAATTGCCATCAGTGCACGGCATTGCTGATAGCCGTTTCCGTACATATCATTCCAGATGTCCACGGAAAGACGGTCTTGTACATAGCCCGGTGCAAATTTCGCAGCGGCAATGACTACCAGCACGCCAACTGCACACAGGAAAATCAAGGTTGTTTTCGAGAATTTTGCCTTTGGGTAACAGATGCGGCAAATGACCGCACAGCCATAGGCTGCGGCAAAGGTTGGCAGGCTGCCCAAGTCCCGACACCACCATTGCAGCACAAAGATGGCGAGGAATGAGCCGGTTAAAAACAGAGCCTCTTTGGAAACATAAAAGAAAAGTACCTTGGTCTTTTCGTGCTGTTCCATGATGGAGGTGGCACAGAGCAGAACAAATACGGGCTTCATAAATTCAGAGGGCTGCAAGCTGATTGGTCCAATCTGAATCCACATGCTCCGGCTGCCTGTCAGGAGCAGGATTGCCAGCATAATCACGCCCAGCACGATATACAGATATTTTTTGATTGCCATCAGGCGGATGTGGTTGCGAGTGAGCAGGAACATAATTTGACAGCAGATTAACGCCATGATACAGGTGATATAATGCTTGGCAGCAAATCCAATGCCCCCGAAACAGGATTGAAAAATCACGCTGATGTTGAGAATCAGAAGCAGTAGAAAGTCTGTGGTGTAGGTCATCTGCTTATAGAAGAACCGCAGCACGATGATATAGACCACATCCAGCCCTAAGACGGCAATGGTCAACGGGGCTAAATCTTGAATTGTTTCATAGTTTCCCCGAAACAGCACCGCCAGCAGCATGACAATATGCGTGAACAGAACTAGTGCTGCAATGCGTCCGTAGCGTAAGCCATTATGATACATTTGCATCTCTCCTTTGCTGTAGGATGACGGCTTGCGTGCCGAATCGGATTTCATCCATGGGTTTTAGAATGGCTTGGTGGTCGATTTTCGTGCCGTTGACGAATGTGCCGGATTTGGAATGCAAGTCCACGACACGCCAGACCCCGTTGGAAACATAGAGCACCGCATGATAACGGGAAATACTCATATCCGGCAGGCGAATATCTGCCGAGCCATGCCGCCCGACTAGAATTTCATCGGCTTCTAAGGGAATCCATTCATTGGTCTGAACATCTCGCAGCATCATGTGATTGCTGACTTTGTTCCACCGCAGCTGTTCAATGCGTTTTTCTCGCTTTGCAAAGGAAAAGATGACAAAGACACAGAGAAACACCACAAAGATGACCACGGCACTGACAATGATGGAAAAGGGAGTAAAGTCCCGCAGGGTCTTTAACAGTTCTTCGTACATTTCAGATTGCCTCCTAAAGTATAATGGGGCGGAATCGTATGCCCCGAACATGGTTACAGATTGGTAGAAAAGAAGATATTCCTATTATAATACAAGCCTGTGAAAAAATCAAGCAAATGATAGGGGGCTTTCACAGAAATTCGGGTTTTCTTTTGTTTTTTGCAATCTGTACAAAATCACACGGCAGCTTTTATTCAAGTTGCATGAAGAAGAAAAAAATTACAGAAAAATTACTTGCAATTTGCCGGAAACTATGGTATAATAAACAAAATCAACCGTGAAATCATCCATCATTTTTGGATGGTTTGCAATTTCATTTCCAAAATTTATAAAAATAGAAAGTAGGCGTATGACACAACATGAAAGAACGTGTTTCCCTCAGACGAATGACCGCATTTTTTACCAGCATCCTGCTGGTTGTTTTTTGCCTGCCGACTTTGGCACTTCCGGCAAAGGCAGAAACAACCGTCCGACAGGTGAATAATATCGTCTTATTTGCCCAGTTCGACCCGTTGACGGAAAAAAACTTTATGAGTGGAGATGCAACCAATACCGTGCTTTCGATGTGCAACGATACTACTACGTATCGTTCCCTGACGAAATACATTGATACCATTTCTTATGGACAAATGCACGTGGATTCTTATTTTCCGCAGCTGAAAGATGGTGTCATTGAGCCGTATGTGCTGAGTCAGAGTCGGGAATCTTACACGGACTATAACCAATATGCAGTTGAAATGATTCAAAATATTGCAATTCCGGCAGATATTCCGCTGGATGGGGACAACGATGGCTATATTGACAACATTGTCTGCGTGGTAGATGGAAAAGTTACATCCGCTGCCGATCCGCTGTGGTCAAAAGCATTTTATCTGGATGGCGGTTTGCAGGTGAACGGGCTTACCGTGGGACAAGTCAATCTGCACAGCGGCTATTCTGTGATCGGTTCTACGCTATTCAACGGCATTGGAACAGTCTGCCATGAATTTTTGCACAGCATGGGTTATCCGGATCTGTACCACCGCAGCGATGTTCCCGGTGATCCGGTCGGGCAGTGGGATATTATGGCAACCACTTCTATTTTCTTGCAGTATCCGCTTGCTTATCAGCGGTATTCTGTTTCCGGCTGGATGGGAGCAGAAACGATTACAACAGCGGGGACATATGCACTTGCTCCAGCATCTGCCTCCGAGGGCAGCCGGCTCTACTTATTAAAAACACCGCTTTCCGACACGGAATTTTTTGCGGTGGAATATCGAAAGCAGGGTGCGAAATATTCGGATGAACTGGATGGAAAAATTTATGGCGATGGCATGGTAGTCTATCGGGTGAATACCAGTGTGGTCGGAAACTATCGGGGCGATACTGACCAGATTTATATTTTCCGTCCAGGGGAAACCGCATTGAACGGCGGAGCAGGCGACTTGACAAAGTCTTGCTATGGCGGAACAGGTGCACCGAATCATATTGGAACAACAGACCTGCAAAAGAAGTTTTCCGATGGGGCGTTGGTCTATGCAGACGGAACAAACAGCGGCATTGCACTGGACAACATTCAGATTCAGGACAATGGAACATTGACATTCTCAGTATCGTTTGCAGACCTTTCCGGTCAGAAACTCTGGGAAACCAGCAACAATAGTTCGTTCTCTGCGGATACCATGGCGTATGATCTGGCAACTGCCGCAGATGGCACGATGTATCTGCTTTCAACTACTGCCTATTCTGCAACCCTGTATCGGGTGGAAGAGGACGAAACGCTGACTGCAGTCAGCAAGCCGTTTTCCGGCAGTATGTACAATCCAAAATTGGTGATTTGCGATGGAACGGCATATGTGCTCTATCAGGATTATGATTATATCTCGCATCTCTGCAAATGGAATGAAAACGGGCAGCTCTGGGAAGAATGCTATGTGGGGACAAAACTCGCACAGTATCAAGACCTTGCAACAGATGGCGAACAGCTTTATTTTACCTGCACCACGGGTTCATTCCCGTATGCGTTGCAGGCATATTGCTACAATCCGAACACCGGACAAGCAACGCAAATTGGAACGGATCTCTCTGGAAACGCTTGCAATATGGAGATTGCTGCCGCAGATGGAACGGTTGTCATTGGCTATCGGGATTTGACTGCAAACAGCGTTCCAAAAGCAGCGATTTATAACGGAGCAACTTGGAATATTATTACATTGTCCGAGCAGGAATGCGGCATGGTTTCCGTGATAGCAGAGGAAGATGGGAAGTTCTGGGTATTGCCTTCCGGCGGAAAAAATCCGATTTTCAGCGTGAGCAAAGATGGAACGGCAACCGCCTATGCAGTACCAGAGCAATTAAAAGAAAATGTGTTCCAGATGATACCAGTTTTATCCGGTGGGAATTTGTATGTGGCTGTAAATTCTCAGAATCCAAATGCATTTGATTTGTATCGGCTGAATCAGGAAACTGCATCATGGGAAACAGTCGGAAATACCATTGCCAATGAAATTGTAAACCAGCCTGTTTTGTCTGCACGAAATGGAACGATTTATTGTATGTACAATGCTTCGGAACAAATTTTGCTGAAAAAATTAGTTATTTCCAAGAACGAAGAAACGATTTTAAAGGGTGATTTGAACTTAGACGGCAGACGAAATTTAGCGGACACCGTGCTGTTTCATCGGTATTTGCTGCGAACGGTTACCTTGACAGAAGAGCAGGGCAAACGTGCAGAAACCGTAGAAGATGGCACAATCAATATCATTGATCTGATTTGGCTGAAGCAAGCCATTCATTTAGCAGACGCATAACCGCCGAAGGCGAACTGCGGTCGAGCTGGCTCAGCTCGGCGGAGAGGGATTGTTAAGGGGGACAAGCTGTCCCCCTTAACAGACGTATTGATTAGAACACATTGAAATCTAAGAGAGAATCGCAGAAACCGCAATTGCCTTTTGAAATAAAAAGGCTGTAATGAGATGCAAGGTTTCAGGGGCAATTGCGGTTTCCCAGGCAAGCTGGGGATGTGCCCCAGCCTTGCCGAACCGGATTCGGGTGGTATCCCTAAGAGCAATTTGCATACTCTGGCAAAGAGCGAAGCGATTTTGCCGAACCACACGCAATCAGTTTCCCAAGAATCAAACAACAATAAGCATACAAAAGAGGATTCCCACAACAGGAATCCTCTATTTTTTTGCATATTCACTTTGTCAGAACTGGTTTCTGTGAGAGAACCCGTTCATGGTTGTACACGTCTTTCAGCCGTTGTTTGGTGTTGTATGTTTCCCCTATGCAAAATTCTTTCGACCATGTCATAAAATATGCCCACGGAATCTTGCTTTTTGCCAATAATGCTGCATCTGGTAAAAATCCAATCTCTGCCAACGCTGCAACTTTGTTGGCACTGGATGCCGCAATCAACGCCTGATAATCGGCTGCATAGTCTGTTGCTTCATAGTGCGGCAGGTAGACATCCACGGAAACAACATCCACAAAATTATCCCCCGGATACCCCTCCGGCAGCCGACTGTTCCAGACCCAGAGCAGATGGTCAAGGTGGTAGTGATGCACATAGTATTCATACATGAGCAGGTATAGCTGCTTCGCAACCTCTGCACCCTTTGCCCCCCACCAGAACCAAGTACCTTCTGCCTCGTGGAACGGTCGCCACAGAACCGGAATCTTTGCGTCCTGAAAGCGTTGCAGCTGTACTGCAATCGCATCTAAATCATGGAAAAACGCTGCCCGTTCCGGCGTGCCGTCATGCAGAACCCGTTCTGCATCGAAATCTGTGTGTTCGGTATAAAAACTCTTGTCGTGTCCGCCGAGCGGAGAAAACCAGTGAAACGTCAGCGTGACAATGCCGCCCGTTTCGTTTGCCCAGCGGAGTGCAGTGTCCATGGTGTTGCGGTTTTCTTCTACTTCTACCCGACAGGCTTCCGAAGCACCTTCCATGCGGATGTTGGGCGAGTAGGCGAGCAACTCAAATCCGCAGAGTTTCGGGGACTTTCCCGTTACGGTTTCAATATAAGCAACCTCTTCCATCGGGTTGGTCTGGGTGTGCTGCCCAGCAAGGATATTTGTTCCCGCGATGTCGTGCAGATATTGCAGCAGAGCCGTTGCCTCTGGGGTTGCGTTGGGATTGACTGGTGTTGTGTGTATCATAAAAGCCTCCTTTTTAGCCTAATTATAACCCTAATTTATGATAAAGTCAATGGAAATTTGCGTGAATTTTGAAAAAATCGGTTGCAATTTCAAAATGGGTATGCTATAATAAAAACCAAAGCAGAAATTAGCTGCAATTAGGTGCAAATTTATGAAGAAAGGAATTTGTTGGAAAAATGCAAAAACGTGTACGAATGGTAGACATTGCGGAAAAAATGGGCGTTAGTACCTTTACGGTTTCCAAGGCACTTTCCGGAAAAGAGGGTGTCAGTGAAGAACTGCGGGCAGAAGTGCGGCGGGTTGCAGAGCAGATGGGCTATCAGGCAAAGAATAAATCTCGGCAGGAAACTGTTTCCAAAAGCATGAAGTTCGGAATTTTGACCCGCAGCCGATATATTGAACAGGGACAGTCGTTTTATTGGAGTTTATACGAGCGGATGCTGTTTCATCTCAATGCAGGCGGAAATATTGGGATTTTAGAGTTTGTATCCACTGAAGAAGAGGAGGCTCTACGGCTGCCGAAATTCATGCAGACAGAGCTGATTAACGGGCTTGTCTTAATGGGAAAGTTCAGCAAAGCCTACCGCAATATGCTGACCGCTGCAAAGATTCCGTTTGTCTGTCTGGATATGTTCGATGCGGATTGTGAACAGGATACCGTGATTTCAGACGGCTATTATGGAATGTATTTTGTTACCCGTCATCTACTGCAAATGGGACATCGGGATATTGTCTTTTTAGGGCGATTAGGGGCAACTTATAGCATTACCGACCGCTATTTTGGCTTCTGTAAGGCGATGCAGGAGGCAGGCATTTCCGTAACGCCGGAGATGGTTCTGTCTGACCGAGATGAAAACGATACCGTTCGTGTTTCACTGGAGCAACTGCACCACATGCCGACTGCATTCGCCTGCAATTGCGACGTGTCAGCTTATTATTTGATGCAGACCTTGCAGGCAAGAGGTTACCGGATTCCGGAAGATATTTCCATCGTCGGCTTCGATAATTATATTTTGTCGGAGATGACCACGCCGAAACTGACAACGTATGCAGTGGATTTGGATAAAATGGCGATGGCAAGCATTGAACAGCTGCAACAGCGGCTCGAACAGCCAAGCCGCCCCTGCGAGCAGCGGATTATCAGCGGACATTTTATTCCGAGAAACAGCGTTCGGAAAATAAATTAGGTTGATTATTTAGGCGAAACAAAAGCAAAAATCCAAACAGCAAAGGGGCGATTGAAAGCAACCAATTGTCCCTTTTTTCTATATCTCTCACAAATTCTCAGAAAAAAATAGTAAAAACTGAAAAAGCGAATCTCTGTGATTGTGCATTTTGCATAAACAAACAGGAATTGATTTATGCGTTTCGTTGAAATTGCGTGTAAAACTAATTTAGCCTATTGACAAAACTAAAAAACGTGCTATAATAAAGCTAAAGAAGCCTAATCGGGACGGACAAACAAAATTCCCGAACGTGCAAATGTCACATAAAAAACAAAAAATTTGGAGGAACACATTATGAAAAAGCAACTTATCGCCATCACATTGGCGGCCGTTATGGCAGCAGGTATGACAGGCTGCGGCAGCAGCAGCAACAACAGCTCCGACACCGCAAACAAAGATGCTTCCTTGGATTACAAGAGCATCGATCTGGAAACGGGAGATTCTAACCTGAAGGCAGACCTGAAAGTGATCACCCACCGGACAGACTTGGTAGACACTACCTTTGAAGAATATGCACAGGAATTTCAAAAGCTGTATCCAAATGTCACCATCAGCTTTGAAGGCATTACCAACTATGCAGACGATATGACCACACGGCTGACCAGCGGTGACTGGGGCGACATCTGCATGATTCCGACCACTGTCAACAAGAGTGAATTCAGCACGTATTTTGAACCAATCTGCAATTACGATGATATGAAGGATTCTTACGAATTCCTCGGCGACAAGATGTTTGACGGCAAGGTTTACGGCATTGCCTCCATGGGCAATGCAATGGGCATTGTTTATAATAAGAGTGTCTTTGAAAAAGCTGGCATTTCCGAACTGCCGACTACACCAGATGCATTCTTGGATGACTTGAAGCAGATTAAAGATAAGACTGATGCCATTCCGTTGTATACCAACTATGCAGCTGGCTGGACACTGACCGCATGGGATTCTTACATTGGCGGAACAGCAACCGGCGATGCCGATTATATGAACAACACCATTGTACATCAGGCAAATCCGTTCTCGAAGCGTTCCGATGAAACAGGTCCGTACGCTGTTTATAATACCCTGTATGAAGCAGTTTCTGAGGGCTTGACCGAAGACGACCCGACTACAACCGACTGGGAAGGCTGCAAGAGCCAAATCAACAACGGTAAAATCGGCTGCATGGTTCTGGGCAGCTGGGCAATCATTCAGATGCAGGAAGCTGGCGACAACGCCGATGATATTGGCTATATGCCTTTCCCGATTACCGTGGACGGCAAACAGTATGCAAGTGCCAGTGCAGACTATGCATACGGTATCAATGTAAACTCTACCGCCGATGAAAAGAAAGCATCTGCTGCTTTCATCAAGTGGCTGACAGAAAAGTCCGGCTATGCATATGACCAGGGCGGTATCCCGATTGTAAAGGGTGAAACCTATCCGGAAACACTGAGTGCATTCACCAATGTTACTTTGGTCATGGATAACCCGACACCGACCGGCGAAGAAGACTTGTATGCAAACATCAACAACGGTTCGGAATTGTCCTTGAATTCAGACCCTACCCACGTTGCAAGAGTCATTGAAAGTGCCATTGACCACAACGAAACCATGGATGAAATTGCGGACAGCTGGAACGAAGCATGGACTTCCGCACAGGAATCCAACGGTGTAACACCGCAATAACGCACAGAGAGGGGAAATTCAAATGGCTGGTTCTGGAAAAACAGGCAGCACATCACTCCGGAATAAACTGCACAAGATGCAGACACAAAAAGTGATTGTTTCGATTCTGTTCTTATGTGTGCCGTTGCTGCTGTTGTTCACGTTTACCTACCTGCCATTCTTTAAGATGGTACAGTTCAGCTTTTACGATATGAAATACATCGGGAAGCGAACTTGGGTAGGACTTCAAAATTATATCTCCGTATTCACCAGAGAAGATTGTCTGAATGCATTGAAGCTGAGCCTTTTCTATTTGGTTGGCTCGTTTGTACAAATCGCCATCGCACTGCTATTTGCCAGCATTTTGAGTTTCCCGACAAAAGGCGGAAAATTCTTCCGTGGTGCATTGTATTTCCCAAGCCTGATTGGCGGGATTGCCGTGGGCTTTATCTTTAAGTTCTTCTTTACCCACGGATTTGTACTGGACACCCTGCTGACTTGGGTCGGCATGGATGCGGACAGCCTGCCATTCTGGCTGAAAGATAAAAGTATTAACAACTGGGTTCTGGCAGCAACCTCCATCTGGCGGTACATGGGACAAAACATGGTACTGTTCATCGGAGCGATTGCCAGTGTCGATACAACCCAATATGAAGCGGCAGCGATTGACGGAGCAAACGCATGGCAGCGGTTCCGGTATATCATTCTGCCATCCATCAAAACGATTGTAACCTTAAACCTGATTTTAGCGGTTTCCGGTGCATTGTCTGCCTTTGAAATGCCTTATGTTATCACAGACGGCGGCTTCGGAACATCCACCTATTTTGTATTGATGAACAAGATTGCTCATACCAACCAGAAGGTCGGTCTGGCATCTGCAATGGCAGTGGTTCTGCTGGCATTGATTCTGCTGGTAACGGCAGTGCAGAAAATTGTCGAACGGCGAATGGATAGCGACACGCCAAGAAGACGGAAACGGAGGGTGCAAAAATGAGAGCAGCAAGTAATCCTGTTCGGCTGGGAAAATACAGCCTCGGTAAGATTTTTTTCACCATCTGCAAGTATGTCCTCCTGATTTTTGCCGCATTCTGTGCATTAGTTCCGCTGGTCAGCTGTGTCATCACTGCCTTTAAAACCAAAGCGGAATACAACAACACCAACGTCATGACCCTGCCGGAAAGCTGGCTGTATTTCGACAACTTTGTTACCGCATGGAAACAAGCAAACATGGGCAAAGCATTCCTGAACAGCTTTTTGGTTCTGCTCTTCGTTCTGTTGGGCAGCACCCTGTTCTCGGCAATGCTGGCATATGTGCTGAACCGCTTCCAGTTCCGTGGCAACAAGCTGATTCGCAACTTGTTTATGATTTCCACCCTGATTCCGGGGATTGCCACACAGGTTACGATTTACCAGATTATGTATACCCTCGGCTTAGTCAATACACTTTATGGTTACATCATTCTGATGCTGGGAACAGATGTCATCTCGATTTACATCTTCTTACAGTATTTCGACAACCTGCCAAAGACACTGGATGAAGCAGCAATTTTGGACGGCTGCACCTATGTTGGTGTATTCTTTAAGATTCTGCTGCCGCTGCTGAAGCCGGCAATCGTCACCAGTGCCATCCTGAAGGGCGTTAGCACCTACAACGAATACTATATGGCAAACCTGTACTTACAGGATAAAAAAGCCTTTCCAGTGGTTTCCACCTCTCTGTTTACCTTTACAGGGCCGATGGGAAGCCAGTATAACTACATCTGTGCCGGCGTTTTGATTACCGTCATTCCGATGCTAATTCTGTTCATCTGCTGTCAGAAGCAGATTTACAGCGGTATGGCACAAGGTGCAGTGAAAGAATAATGATTTCCCTCTTTTTCTTCTAACATCCCATCCTGTTTCCGCAGCTTGCAGTTCCTGTTTCTGTTATTTTGTAAGATGCTGCAAGTTGCGGCAGGGTGGCCGTTCCAAGATAACAATTGCAAATCGCAGTTTGAAAGTTTACTTCGGGCTTCTGTTGGAATGCCGTTTTCCTCCTCAAAAGAGCAAGCCAGCAGAAGCCATATTTGTCGAACTACTCCCTTGAAATTTTAAATATTTTAATTACTTGAATACAATGGAGGTTTCTATCATGAATCCGATTACTTTAAAAACAGACGTTTTGAACAATCTTCCGTGGCAGGCTCGCCCGACCGACTGCACCGCACCGCTCTGGCGGTATCAGGAAAACCCGATTATTCGCCGGAATCCGATTCCGGGGGTTGCCCGTATTTTTAATAGTGCAGTTCTGCCGTATGAGGGAGCTTATATCGGTGTATTCCGTGGCGAACAGACCAACGGCATTCCGTTCATCTATCTGGGACGCAGCAAGGACGGCATCCACTGGGAATTTGAGCCGGAAAAGATTGCATTTGTCGATGAAGCCGGCAATCCGTTCATGCCGAAATATGCATATGACCCTCGTTTAGTCAAGGTGGAAGATACCTATTATATTATCTGGTGTCAGGATGCTTACGGTGCAGCCATTGGTATGGCAAAGACCACCGATTTCAAGGCCTTTGTTCGGGTCGAAAATCCTTTCTTACCGTTTAACCGGAATGCTGTTCTGTTTCCACGCAAGGTGGACGGAAAGTTCCTGATGCTGTCCCGTCCGAGCGACAGCGGACACACCCCGTTTGGAGATATTTTCCTGAGCGAAAGCAAGGATCTGGAATACTGGGGACATCATCGCCATGTTATGGGCAAGAGCGGCAGATGGTGGGAAAATGTAAAAATCGGCGGCGGTGCTGCTCCGATTGAAACCAGCGAAGGCTGGCTGCTGTTCTACCACGGCGTAACGAATACCTGCAACGGCTTTGTATACAGCATTGGCGGTGCACTGCTCGATTTGGAAGAACCGTCCAAGGTGCTGTATCGTTGTTCCGATTTCCTGCTTACACCGGAAATGCCGTATGAAGAAAGCGGATTTGTACCGAATGTTTGCTTCCCGTGTGCAGCTCTTTGCGATGCGGAAACCGGACGGATTGCGATTTACTATGGCTGTGCCGATAGCTATGTCGGACTTGCCTTTACAACAGCGGAAACCGTGATTTCTTACATCAAGGAACACGATGCTGCGGAAGCAGACGATCGGGAATTGGGCAGAAGATAAAACAGCGAAAAAGCAGCAAAAAGGAGTGTTCCAGTCATGAATATTTTATTGGAAAAAGCCAGACGGATGCTGGAAGAGAATATTATTCCGTTCTGGCAGGGGCTGCGGGATGATGAATACGGCGGCTATATCGGGCATGTGGACTTCTCCATGCATTCCGATTGCAAGGCGGAAAAAGGCTGCATTCTGCACAGCCGGATTCTGTGGTTCTTTTCCGAGGCAGCGTTGCTGCTGAACCGGATGGATTTGGCAGCCGATGCCGAACACGTGTACTCGTTCTTCACGCAACACTGCATGGACAGAGAGCAGGGCGGTGTTTACTGGTCGGTCAGCTATGACGGCTCACCGATGGACACCACAAAGCATACCTATAATCAGGCATTTGCCCTGTATGCGTTGTCTTCTTACTATCGCCTGACCAAGAATCCGAATGCGAAACAGTTAGCTTATCAGTTGTTTGATTTGATTCAGGAAAAGGCATTTGATGGAGCAGGCTATCTGGAAGCGTTCGACCGAAACTGGAAACCAGCCTCGAACGAAAAGTTGTCGGAAAATGGCGTTATGGCAAGCCGCACGATGAATACCTTGCTGCACGTCTTTGAGGCATACAGCGGCTTTTATCGGGCAACCAAGGACGAACGGGTCGCTGAGGCAATGCGTACCATCTTGCAGATTTACCAAGAAAAAGTATTCAATCCGGAACGCAACCGGCAGGAAGTATTCTTTGATTTGGACTACAACAGCCTGATTGATTTACACAGTTACGGGCATGATATTGAAAGCTCGTGGCTGATTGATGATGGATGCAGCTTGCTGGGCGATGCTGCGTTGAATCAGACCATTTTCGCCATGGATGACCGCCTTGCAGAGGGCATTTATCAGACCGCTTACCGGAACCATTCGGTTCTGAATGAATGCGAAAACGGTGTGGACGATGAAACCCGTGTCTGGTGGGTACAGGCGGAATCGGTGTTAGGGTTCTACCATATGTATGAAAAACATGGGAACTGTCAGTATTTACAGGCGGCACAGGATATTTTTTCCTACATTGAACAATATTTTCTGGTATCCGACCACAAGAGCGAATGGTTTTGGGCAGTGGACAAGGATGGAAAGCCGATGCAGAATCTGGATATTGTCAACGGTTGGAAGTGCCCCTACCACAACGGCAGAATGTGCTTAGAATTGATTCGGAGGAATGGAATATGATGCAGGAACGATATGAACAGCAGCTGCGGAAGCAGGAGGCTCTGCTGAACCGAAAGAATGAAAAGACCGATTTCTATAATGGAATCTATGACCGCTGGAAGTATCCGGTACTGACCAGAGAACACGTGCCGCTGTACTGGCGGTATGACCTGAATCCGGAAACCAACCCGTATTTCATGGAACGGCTGGGCATCAATGCGGTGTTCAATGCTGGAGCAATTGAACTGGATGGAAAGATTTGTCTGGTTGCCCGTGTGGAGGGCAGCGACCGGAAGAGTTTCTTTGCCGTTGCAGAGAGCACAACGGGTGTAGACCAGTTTGTCTTTCGGGAAAAGCCGGTACAGCTGCCGGACTGCGACCCGAACGAAACCAATGTCTATGATATGCGGTTGACCAAGCACGAAGATGGCTGGATTTATGGCGTATTCTGTTCGGAATCCAGTGCCAACGACCCGAAAGACTTGTCCGCAGCCGTTGCACAGGCTGGCATTGTCCGGACAAAGGATTTGAATACATGGGAACGGCTGCCGAATCTGATTACCAAGCAGAGCCCGCAGCAGCGGAATGTCTGCCTGCTCCCGAAGTTTGTCGATGGAAAGTATGCGTTCTATACCCGTCCGATGGATGGCTTTATTGATACGGGTTCTGGCGGTGGTATCGGCTATGGACTGGTGGATGACATTCTGCACCCCGTCATTGAAACGGAAAAGATGACCAGTATGCGAAAGTACCACACCATTACTGAGGCGAAGAACGGCAGCGGTGCAACCCCGATTGCAACAGAAAAGGGCTGGCTGCACATTGCCCACGGTGTCCGGAATACCGCAGCCGGATTGCGGTACGTGATTTATGTATTTGTCACCGATTTGGAAGACCCGTCCCGTGTGATTGCAGAACCGTCCGGTTATCTGATTGCACCGTTCGGAGCAGAACGGGTTGGCGATGTTTCCAACGTGGTCTTCACGAATGGAGCAGTCGTACGGGAAGACGGCACGGTTTATATTTACTATGCGTCTGCGGATACACGGTTGCACGTTGCCACATCTACGATTGACCAGCTGCTCGATTATGCATTCCATACTCCGACCGATCCGCTTCGCAGTGTGGATTGTGTCAAGCAGCGGTGCGAACTGATTGACCGGAATCTTGCATTTTTGCAGAAGGAGCAGGGAAAATGAGTTTGAAATTAGCAGCAATTTTCAAGGATTTCATGGTTGTGCAGCGAAATCGTCCGATTACAGTTTTCGGGACAGGTGTTCCAAAGACGGTAGTCACGGTTTCTCTGCATACCAGTTTCAGCAAGACGGTAGTTGCAGCAGATGGAACATGGTGTGCAACGCTGCCGCCGCTGGCTGCCGGAACAGATTATGTGCTGACAGTATCAGACGGCACGACGGAAGAACAGCGGAAACAAGTTGCAGTCGGGGAGGTTTGGCTTGCCGGCGGACAAAGCAACATGGAACTGGCTCTGCGAGATAGTGCAGATGGCGTTGCTGTGAGCAAGGCTTACACGGGCACACAGATTCGATTCTATCAAGTGCCAAAGCGTGCGGTTTTGGATGAAACCCATCAGCAATTAGAAGCACAGTCTGCATGGAAGATTGCCGCTGCGGAGAACGTGGGCGATTTGTCAGCGGTTGCATTTTATTTTGCAAAGCGGCTTGCACAAAAAATGGATTGTGTGATTGGCATTGTTGATTGTTATTGGGGCGGTACTTCTATTGCGTGCTGGATGAGCGAATCCATGATGCAGAGCGTTGCAGCCGGACAAAAACAGCTGGCAGATTACAAAGCAGAAGTTGGAGCAAAGACACCGGAACAGTATGCGGCAGAAATGCGGGAATATGAGGCGGATTATCAGAAGTGGCAGGCAAACATTGACGCTTGTCGGGCAGAAAATCCCAACGTGACATGGAAAGAACTGCACGAACGCTGCGGAGAATGTCCGTGGCCGCAGCCGACTGGCTGGCAGTCGCCGTTCTGCCCGAACAACCTGCATCGGACGATGATGCAGCGAGTTGCACCATATACGCTGCGAGGATTCCTGTATTATCAGGGTGAAGAAGATGTTGTCCGTTATGAGGGATACAGCGATATGATGATTGCATTGGTGAAACAATGGCGGATGGATTGGAATGACTGGTCATTGCCGTTCCTGTTTGTTCAGCTGCCGATGTATCTTGCAATTGATACTGAGGACGACAAGAAGTGGGCGATGCAGCGGGAACAGCAGGCGATTGCAGCAGCCATGCTGAAACGGGTCGGTATGATTTCCATGACGGATTGCGGCGAATTTGACAACATTCATCCGCTGGACAAGGAAACACCGGGTACACGGCTTGCCCTGCTGGCAGAGCAGATGGTCTATGGAACGGGCGAAGAATGGACACCAACGGTGCAGCAGATGTATTCTGACGGAACAGCGTTGTATCTGGTCTTTGACCATGTGGCAGATGGGCTGGTGATTCATGCATCTGAGCCGGAAACTTGCCAGATTGCCGGAGCAGATGGCGTTTATTATCCGGCAAAGGCAGAGGTGCTGCATGCCAATACCATTCGGGTTTCAGCAGATGCAGTGAATTGTCCGCAGAGCGTACAATATGCGTGGTATAACTATGGGGAAGCGACTTGGTTCACGCAATCCCGAGTGCCAGTGCCGTCTTTCCGGTATGCGTTGGCAAGCAGAGAGGGGCAGACAAGATGAAGCATATTCCATTTTTATTGCGTCCCGTGGGGAAAGATTACCTCTGGGGCGGAGAACGATTGAAAACAGAGTATCATAAACAGATTGATTTGACCCCATTGGCGGAAACATGGGAATGCTCCACGCATCCGGATGGGTGCAGCGTGGTGGATTCCGGTGCAGCAGCAGGGAAACCGCTGCGGACGGTGTTGCAGGAGCATCCGGAATATTTGGGAATATATGCCAATCCGGAGGGAGAACTTCCGATTCTCATCAAGCTGATTGATGCGAAAAAAGACTTGTCCGTGCAGGTGCATCCGGATGATGCCTATGCAAAGCAATATGAAAACGGACAGAACGGAAAAACGGAAATGTGGTATGTGTTGGAAGCAGAGCCGGATGCCAGTCTGGTCTACGGATTCCGGCACACCATGACACCGGAACGGCTGCGGCAGTCGCTGGCAGAGGGAACACTGGAAGCGGATTTGCAGAGCGTTCCCGTTTCCAAGAACGATGCGTTCCTGATTCCAGCCGGAACGGTGCATGCCATTGGAGCAGGCATTTTGCTGGCAGAGATTCAGCAGAGTTCCAACCTGACTTATCGCTTGTATGACTATAACCGCACCGATGCACAGGGGAACAAGCGTCCGCTGCACATTGAAAAGGCAGTGGCAACGGTGGACTATCAGCAAAAGCCACTGCCGGAACAAAACCGGACGGTGGAGCAGAAAGACGGATATACAGAAGAAGGTCTGTGTGCGTGTCCCTATTTTCAGGTATCCCGATTGCACTTGCAGGCAGCAACGCCAGCAGTTGCAGCAGCGGTTTCGACCACGAATGCATTTGCTGTGCTGCTCTGCATCTCCGGTAGCGGAACAATGACTGCTGAAACGGGCGAAACACTGGCATTCCAGAAAGGGCAGTGTGTGTTCGTGCCAGCAGATACGACTGTGAGAGAACTTTCCGGAACAGCGGATTTGCTTTGGATTATCGCTTGAAGTAGAATTGATAGAACTTGATGGAAGATAAAAAGATGTCGTTTTTCGGATGGATTCCGAGGAACGGCATTTTTTTGAGGCTGCAAAACTGTCAGCTGCTTTTCGCTGGCAACTTGACAAGAAAAAGCATGTTTGCTATAATGAAGAGCAGAACAAAACGCCTTTCCAGAGCACGGCTCTGTGAAAGGTTGTGTAGAAGAGAAAGGTTGTGACATACGATGATTTGTCCTGCTTGTGGAAGTGAATTTCCGGATGAAATGCCGGTCTGCCCGTACTGCCAAACGCATATTCCGGAGCACACACCGGATGTGCATGCATACGATGCCTATTATTGTGCCGATACGGTTTCCCTGCGAAAAAATCATTGGATTGATTTCTTCATTGGGTTGCTGTTTGTGATTGCGTTGACGGTGCTGGCAATCTTTTTCCAGCTGCAAAAGCCCTCGCTCAGTACGCAGATTCGTCGGGCAGATGCCGCAGAACTGGCGGAAATTTGCACGGAATATCCGGCAGAAACGGCGGATGATGCCTATACACAGACGTTGTTAAATGCCATTGCAGATTTGCAGCAGACCTATTTGCTGCACAACGACCAGGAATCCGATGTGTTAGAGAACCTGCAAAAACTGGCAGCCACAGAAAATATACTGGTACGGGAGCAGGCTTGCGATGCCGCAGCAGAGATGGAATCGAACCGCTTGCTGCAAGAGATGAATCGGGTTCGCACACAGCGGCAAAAACGTATGCTGACCGAATCGGACACCCTGACAGAAACTGCAAAGCTGTTAGCGGACACCTATCAGGAATCGCCGGACACCTACGAGGCAGAAGCTCCAAAGGCAGTGAAAGAATCGCTCGGCGAACAGGCAGAGCAGGCATATCAGGTCATGTTAGTGAACTGCAATTCCTATACCGATGCCATTGCACAATACAATGAAGAACGGAAAGATGTGACCGTCAATTTCCTGACGACACAAGATTATACACAAGTTGGGGTTTCCAGTATTTATGACCCCGTTGGAAAACAGTTTTCGTTTATTGTTTTGCTGTTGCCGTAAGGAATCCACAAAAATTTCACGCAGAAAGGAATTTCACCATGCATCTACCATTTTCCACAGATTCCCTGCAAACGCCCTGCTATGTCACCGATGTTGCAGCCCTGAAGCGAAACGGGGAGATTTTAAAGTCCGTGCAGCAGGAAACTGGCTGCAAAATTCTCTTGGCACAAAAAGCTTTCTCCATGTTTGCAACCTATCCGATTTTAAAACCCTATCTCGCCGGAACAACCGCCAGCGGACTCTATGAAGCCAAATTGGGACGGGAAGAAATGGGCGGAGAAGTGCATATTTTCTCCCCTGCCTATCCGGAACAGGATTTTCCGGAAATCTGTGCCATCAGCGACCATATTGTATTCAATTCGTTTCATCAGTGGCAGCTGCACAAGACATTCGTGCAGTCCTGCGGCAGACCGATTTCCTGCGGCATCCGCATCAATCCGGAGTATGCAGAAGTGAAAACCGATTTGTATAATCCCTGCATTCCGGGTTCTCGGATGGGGACAACCATTTCCCAGTTTTCCGAGGAGGCATTTGACGGCTTGGATGGCATTCACTTCCACACGATGTGTGAACAGGATGCACCGGTCTTGGAACGGACATTGGAACACGTCATGGAAAAGTTTGACCCGTATTTGAAACGCTGCAAATGGGTGAACTTTGGCGGCGGACATCATATCACCCGCCCCGGTTATGACCTGCCCTGTCTGATTCGCTGCATTCGGAAAATCCAGGAACGCTATGGTGTGCAGGTTTATCTAGAGCCGGGCGAAGCAGTGGCATTGAATGCCGGCTATCTGGTCGCAACAGTGTTAGACTTTGTCCAAAACGGCATGGAAATTGCCCTCTTGGATGCTTCTGCTGCCTGCCATATGCCGGACGTGCTGGAAATGCCATATCGTCCGGAAATCATCGGAGCAGGAAAGCCGCAGGAGAAGAAATACACCTACCGCCTTGCCGGAAATACCTGTCTGGCTGGGGATGTCATCGGCGATTACAGCTTTGATGAACCGCTGCAAGCAGGCGACAAGTTGATTTTCTGTGATATGGCGATTTATTCCATGGTCAAGAATAATACGTTCAACGGCATGCCGCTGCCGGATTTGGTGCTGCGGCAGGAGGACGGCTCGTTTACACTCGTGAAGCGGTTCTCGTATTCTGATTTCAAAGGCAGGCTTTCTTAAATGAAGTTACAGCATTGCACCCTATGCCCGAAAGCCTGCGGAGCAGACCGCACCCGAACTGCCGGATGGTGTGGTGGCGGTGCAGAGATGCGAGCCGCACGGGCAGCCCTGCACTTCTGGGAAGAACCCTGCATCAGCGGAAAAGGTGGTGCGGGAGCAGTCTTTTTCTCCGGCTGTGCGTTGCGTTGCTGTTTCTGCCAGAATCGGCAGATTAGTCAGGAGTGGTTCGGCAAGGCGATTTCGGTTTCTCAGCTATCTGAAATTCTTCTCCGCTTGCAGGAGCAGGGAGCGGAAACGCTGGACTTGGTGACAGGTTCGCATTATGCCCCGTGGATTGCAGAGAGTTTGCAGCAGGTAAAACCGCAGCTGCACATTCCAGTGGTCTGGAACAGCAGCGGCTATGATTCGCCGGAAATTTTATCTTTACTCAATGGGCTGGTGGATGTTTACCTGCCGGACTGGAAGTATGTGGACAACGCAACCGCCGAGCAGTACAGCGGCATTCCGGACTATTGCACCGTGACCGAGCAGGCAATTTCGGAGATGGTACGTCAGGTGGGAACGCCTGTTTTGAACCATGGCATTTTGCAGCACGGTGTTTTGATTCGGCATCTGATTCTTCCCGGACAGCGGCACGCCTCTATGGCATTGCTGCGAAAGATTGCTGCAACTTTTCCGAATGGGCAAGTCTGGATAAGCCTGATGGGGCAATATACACCACCGGAAACGCCGCTCCCTGACCGTCATTTGAACCGTCGACTGACCACGATGGAATATCAAAGCGTTTTAAAGGTCGCACAGGAATTGGAGTTAGAGGGATTCTCGCAGGATTTGACTTCTGCCCGAAAAACTTACATTCCGTCTTTTTCTCTGGAGGGGCTGGACGAAACAACGGAGAAAACTTGAAAAAAATGGGATTTCTGTCGTATTTTTGGTGGGTTGCTGTCGGAAAGTGTTAAATTTCTGGGAATCCCCTTGACAAACGCTCCAAAGTGAGTATAATAAAGATTGTATATGGTGTTACAAATCGTAATACAAAATTTCCTTTTTGGTTGAAAATATTTGCCAATTGGCAGAATGGAGTAGAAAATTATGATCAAAACGATTGGTGTATTGACAAGCGGCGGGGACGCACCGGGTATGAATGCTGCTGTTCGTGCAGTTGTACGGGCTGCTTTGAAGAAGGGCATCAAGGTATACGGCATCCGCAGAGGGTATTGCGGTCTGATTGATGGTGACATCTTTGAAATGAACGAAATGAGCGTATCCAATATTATTCATAAGGGCGGTACGATTCTCTACACAGCAAGAAGTGCAGAATTCCGGACAGAAGAAGGCGTGGAAATCGCAAAGAAGACCTGCGAAAAGCTGGGTCTGGAAGGTCTGGTTGTCATCGGCGGTGACGGTTCGTTCCGTGGTGCAGCAGATTTGTCCGCAAAGGGCATTGCTTGCGTTGGCCTGCCGGGTACAATCGATAACGACATTGCTTGTACTGAATATACCATCGGTTATGATACCGCAATGAATACTTGCGTGGAAATGATTGACAAGCTGCAGGATACCTGCCAGTCGCACGACCGTTGCAGCGTTGTAGAAGTTATGGGTAGAGGTGCTGGCTTTATCGCAGTCAATACCGGTCTGGCAAGCGGTGCAGTGGAAATCATCACTAAGGAAGTACCGTATGACCTCGATGAACTGGCAAGAAAAATGCTGGAATGCAAGAAGAACGGCAAGCAGAACTTCATCGTTGTTGTTGCAGAAAACATCGGCAACGCAGAAGGCATTGCAAGAGCCATTCAGGAAAAGACTGGCATCGAATCCAGAGCAACCGTTCTGGGTCACGTACAGCGTGGCGGTTCTCCGACGGTTCGTGACCGTGTCGTTGCAAGCGAAATGGGCTATTATGCTGTTGAACTGCTGGAAAAGGGTGCAAGCAACCGTGTTGTTGGTATGCAGAACAACAAGATTGTAGACTTCGACATTCAGGAAGCACTTTCCATGAAGAAGCCGTATGAAGAACACCTGCACCAGATTGCACAGGATATTGCATTCTTCTAAAAAGAAGGATGGTTGGATAGGGGGCACATCCGAAATCAATCGGGTGTGCTCTTTTTCGTATCAAACAAGAACACAAAAAGGGAGGATTCCATCATGGAACAAGTAAAAATTGGATTTTTGGGTGCTGGTAATATGGGCAGTGCCATTATGCGGGGCATTGCTGGCAGCAAGCTGTCTGAACAGGTCGCTTTGTATGCGTATGACCATATGCCGGAAAAGACTGCTGCTCTGGCAGAAATCGGCGTCACTGCCTGTACCTCAGAAGCAGAAATCGTAAAGCAGTGCAAGTATGTATTCCTCGCCATCAAGCCGCAGCAGTTTGAAGCAACCCTGCCGAAGCTGGCAGACGGCATTACTGAAGATACCGTCATTGTTTCGATTGCAGCAGGGATGACACCGGACTACATCCGCAGCCAGACTAAACCAAATGCAAAGGTCATTCAGGTTATGCCGAATACCCCGCTGCTGCTGGGCAAGGGGGCAACAGCACTCTCTCGGATTGATGCTGTCACCGATGAAGAATTTGCATTTGTAGAGCAGCTGTTTGCTCTGTGCGGTGTGACTGCTGTTCTGCCGCTGAATAAGATGGCGGAAGTCATTGCCATCAACGGCAGCAGTCCGGCATTTATCTATCTGTTTGCCAAGGGCTTTCTGGACTATGCCAAGGAAGTTGGCATTTCCGAAGAGGCAGCCAAGCAGCTGTTTGCACAGAGCCTGATTGGTTCGGCAGCCATGCTGACCGATTCCGGCTATGATGTGGATACGCTCATCCAGCAGGTCAGCTCGCCGGGCGGTACAACACTGGCAGGGCTGGACGCTCTGTATGAAGGCAAGTTAGAGGATACCGTAAAGGATGCCTGCCGCCGCTGCACCAAGCGTGCATACGAGCTTTCCAAGTAAAAAGAAACAGAGAAACCGTTCTGATTTTCGGGTTGTCCGCATAGGCTTGTAACAACATACAGGACAAACCGGAAAGGAGCGGATGAAAAAATGCATCCATTATCCAGAAGCCGACTCGAACAGGGCAGCTTATGTTGTTTGCTTTTATTGGGCTGTATCGTGGGGGTTTGGCTGTCTTTGCGGCAGATGCTGCCGGAAGTGCTGCAAACGGCACTGCTCCGGCAGCAATTGTTTCCGTGGCTGCTGCTGGAAATGGCAGGGTTTCTGCTGTGCAGCGGATTGGCGGGATTTTCTGCCGTGGGGCAGCCGGTCGCCTGTGCAGCCCTTTTTCTGCATGGTATGTGGTTCGGCTGGAGCATTTTGCAGCAGATGACCACCCATGCGGTTCGGGTGCTGCTCTGGCTGATGCCATACGGGATTGGAGCATCGTTTTTGCTGCTGCTGGCAGCAAGAGAAACGCTATGGCTCTCGAACCTGTTCTTCTGCTATGCGTTTCATCGGCAGTGGGAAGAAAATATGCCGCATTGCCGGCGGCTGTATCTAGTGCGGTATGCAGTGATACTGGGATTATTTAGCGGATTGTCATTGCTCTGTCTGGGGCTGCAAAAATTGCAGGCTCTATGGATATAAACAAGGGGACACTCGAATATTGGACAACGTGAATAGAAAAGGAAGTTTAGAGATGGGTCTTTTCGGAAAAGGATTTACACACGCTGGAAGCGGCATTTCCAAGACAGCACCAAAGAAAAAGGGATTTTTTCGGTACTGGGAACTGTTTCGGGAAAAGTTTTGGAAGCTGATTGAATTAAATATTTTTTACACTTTGTTTTTTATCCCGCTGATTGCAGCAGCAGTGGGATTGATTTTGATGCTCAGCGGTTCGCTGTCGGTCAATGTGAGTTTGATATTGGTCATTGGCGGAACGCTGCTGTTTATGATTTTATTTGGCCCTGCCACCGCAGGTATGATGAAAATCATGCGAAACTTTTTCGTAGAAAAACCAACCTTTTTGGTGCATGATTTTCTGAAGACCTTCCGTTCCGAATTTGGGCATAGTGCGATTTTTGGCTTTTTGGATTGCCTGTTGGTGTGCTGCGTGGCAGCCTCGTTCTATGTCTATCCGAAACTGGCAGAACAGACCGGAAGCAAGATTTATTATGTCATGCTGATTGTCACGCTCAGCATTTCGCTGGTTGCCATCCTGATGAACTTTTATCTGTTCCTGATGATTGTTTCTACGAATCTGTCCATGAAGAATATCTTCCGGAACTCGTTCTATCTGGGCATCGTCTGCATGAAGCAGAATCTCTTCTCGCTGGGCATTCTGGCAGTTGTTGTGGGCGGCATCCTCCTGCTGGCACTGAAAACGAATATGATGGTGCTGATGATCGTTCTGACGCTGCTGCCGTTTATTCCAGGCACATGGCTGGCGTTGATGGTGACGGTCAACAGCTATCCATCCATTCAAAAGTATATCATCAACCCGTATTATGAAAAACGGGGCGAGGTCAATCCGGAAATAGAATTGACGAGACCAGCATCGGCAGATGAGGCAGTCTTTTCTGATATGGGCGGCATGGAAAAACCAGTTGACCTGAAAGTACAGCCCGTCAAAACTTCTAAAAATCCGGCAAAGGAGCACAAGGGCAAAATTATTTCTTGATTTTTTGATTGTTTACAAAAAAGTTACTTTACAAATTGCCTGCGTTGTGGTATAATAATATAGTCATGTACTTGGATTAGGGATTTTGCCACGCTGTGGAATGCCTTTACCTGCCCTATTCTATGTTCATGAGAAATTTTTAATGAGGTGAAGAAACATGCTGCGGAAAGAAGAAAAAGATCAGATTATCGAAGCAAATCGTACCCACGAACACGACACCGGTTCTCCGGAAGTTCAGATTGCCATTCTCACAAAGAGAATCAACGACCTGACTGGTCACCTGAAGACCCACAAGAAGGATCATCACTCCAGACGGGGTCTGCTGAAGATGGTTGGTCACAGAAGAAACCTGCTGAACTACCTGAAGAAGAAGGATGTAGAACGGTATCGTGCTTGCATCGAAAAGCTTGGTATTCGTAAGTAAGAAACACAGCGGAAAGGCGGCCGGTGAAATTTTGCCAGTCGCTTTTCCGTGTTTGTTTTTTCAGGAGCAAATACACTTGTGACACGTTCTATTGTGCAGCGGTTTGTTTAGCAATGAATCGTGTATCTGCGGCGAAATGCATGGCAGGTGCAGGATTATTTGCTAAACCTGCTGCCAAAAACGGATTTTTAAAGTAGAAAGGAAAAAGGCAGATGTTTGAAAAGTATAGAAAGTTTGAAACCACCTTTGCAGGTCGTCCGCTCGTTGTAGAAACCGGAAAAACCTGCGAATTGTCCAATGGTTCTTGTTGGGTTCGCTACGGAGAAACCGTTGTCATGGCAAATGTAACTGCTAGTGCAAAGCCGAGAGAAGGCGTGGATTTCTTCCCGCTGTCTGTGGACTATGAAGAACGGATGTATGCCGTTGGCAGAATTCCGGGCTCGTTCACCAAGAGAGAGGGAAAGCCGTCTGAAAAGGCAATCCTGACTTCCCGTATGGTAGACCGTCCGATTCGTCCGCTGTTCCCGAAGGATATGCGGAACGATGTTTCCGTTGTCATGACTGTTCTGGCAGTTGACCCGGATTGCTCGCCGGAAATCACTGGCATGCTGGCAACTTCCATTGCCATTTCCATTTCGGATATTCCGTGGAATGGCCCGATTGCTGGCATCAGCGTTGGTCTGGTAGACGGCGAAATCGTCCTGAACCCGACCCTCGAACAGCGTGCACACAATGACCTGCGGCTGACTGTTGCCGGCACAATGGAAAAAATCGTTATGATTGAAGCCGGTGCGAACGAAATTCCGGAACAGCAGATGTTGGATGCGATTCTGGCTGGTCACGCAGAAATCAAGAAGATGGTTGCATTTATCAACGACATCAAGAACGAAATCGGCAAGCCGAAGTTTGAATTCCAGTCGATGGAACTCGACCACGATTTGTTTGCTGCCATCGAAGCAATGGTTGGCGAACAGGTAAAGGTGGCTCTGGATACCAACGACAAGAACGAACGGGATGCAAGAATGCAGCCGATTATTGATGCGGTTCACGAAAAATATGACCCAGAATATCCGGAACAGGGTGCAATGCTGGATGAATGCCTGTACAAGCTGCAGAAGAAGATTGTCCGGAACTGGCTCTATGAAGGCAAGCGTGTTGACGGCAGAGGCATTGATGAAATCCGTCCGCTGGCTGCGGAAGTGGGTCTGCTGCCGAGAGTCCACGGAAGCGGTCTGTTCACCAGAGGACAGACACAGGTTCTGACCATTGCAACACTGGGTCCGTTGAGCGACAGCCAGAAGATTGACGGTCTGGATGAAGAAACCACCAAGCGGTATATGCACCAGTATAATTTCCCGTCTTATTCTGTCGGCGAAACCAAGCCGAGCAGAGGTCCGGGACGGAGAGAAATCGGTCACGGTGCTCTGGCAGAAAAGGCACTCGTTCCGGTGCTGCCGTCTGTTGAAGAATTCCCGTATGCAATGCGGTTGGTTTCGGAAGTGCTCTCCTCGAACGGCTCGACCTCGCAGGGCTCGATCTGCGGTTCAACACTGGCTCTGATGGATGCAGGCGTTCCGCTGAAAGCACCGGTTGCCGGTATTTCCTGCGGTCTGATTACCAAGCCGGACAGCGATGAATTCATGACGATGGTCGACATTCAGGGTCTGGAAGACTTCTTCGGCGATATGGACTTTAAGGTTGGCGGTACAAAGAACGGGATCACTGCCATTCAGGTGGATATCAAGGTAGACGGTCTGACGCCGGCAATCATTGCAGAAGCATTTGAAAAGACCAGAAAGGCAAGATTGTACATTCTGGACGAAATCATGCTGAAGGCAATCCCAGAACCGAGAAAGGCTGTCAATGAATACGCTCCGAAGATGTTCCAGATTTCCATTCCGGTGGATAAGATTCGGGAAGTCATCGGTCAGGGCGGTAAGGTGATTCAGAAGATTACCGCAGAATGCGAAGTTAAGATTGACATCAATGAAGACGGCTCTGTATTTGTCAGCGGTATGAAGCTGGAAAACTGCCAGAAGGCATTACAGATTATCAATACCATTGCACACGACCCAGAAGTCGGAGCAATCTATAAGGGCAAAGTCGTTTCTATCAAGCCGTTTGGTGCATTTGTCGAAATCGCACCGGGCAAGGATGGTCTGGTACACATTTCCAAGCTGGACAACAGTCGAGTAGAAAATGTGGAAGACGTGGTTTCCATGGGCGATGAAATCGTGGTAAAGGTCATGGAAGTCAAGGACGGCAAGATTAGCCTTTCCCGCAAGGATGCACTGGCAGAATTGCAGGCAAAGAAGTAAGCAAGGGTTCTCTTTTTGAAACAGATACGGCGGTTGAAACAAATGCGTTCAACCGCCGTTTTTGCAAAGATTTGTTGGTTCAGAATGGTTTACAAACCGCATTCTTTGTGGTATAATAAAAGCGGAAACCAGTTTGAAACCAATTGCGGAAATGCCGCAGAAAGGGCAGCGTATGAAAAAACAACTTCTGCATACTTATCGCTTTGTATTTCTCTGTATGCTGATTGTCGTGGTCGGATTATGCCTGGTTGCTGGGTACAGCGTACGGGTGTTAGACCAGAATCAGGTGATTCAGCAAGTAGATACCAATATGGAGGCTGCAAAAGTGCGGTTAGACCGAGATGCAGAAGCCTCCGCCACTATGATGGAAGACTTGCGGAATGAGTACGCTTCAAAGACAAGAGTCGTGGCGATGCTGTTAGAGGAGCAGAAAGACTGGTCATCCGAGAATGAAACCATCTTGGAAGAGCTGCGAGTCGTCATTGATGCCGACCAAATCAGCGTATCCAATGAAACGGGCATTCTGATTGCCAGCACGGATTTTTCTAGCACCGGAAAACGGGCATACCGTGCCTTTTTATCGCATACCACAGACCCTGTTTTCACAGATGTGGTCTTTACCATGCAGAATGACAAGCCGATGATTCTGGCAGCCTCGGCGTTGGGGTCTGGAAAGGGTTTGATTCAGGTGCAGTATCCAGCAGAATCCATGCTCACACAGTCACAGGAAAACGATGTTTCTGCGATTGTGGCAGATATGCCGTTTTCCGATATGGGTATTTCGGCAATTATTGATACCGATACCGGAAAATATGTCAGCCACACGCAGGTGGAACGCTGCGGAACAGACAGTGATTATGATGAAAGTTTATTTTCTGGGAAAAAAGGAAAAGTGGATTTGTTGCGGCAGCATCAACGCTATATGATTCGTTATCAGACACATGAAAATTATATTCTGCTGGTGGACATCCCTTATCGGGAGATGGATAATGCTCGTGGCATGGTCATCAAGTGGGTGTTTGCATCTGGGTTGATTCTGTTGCTGGTGGCAACACTCTCCATGCGGATGGGGTATTTTTATCTGAAAAAGAAATCACCGGAACTGTTTCCGAAAGAGCCGTCAAACTGGGCGGAGCAGCAGAAACAGAAGAAATAAAGAATACGGCAGCCGAAATGCAGATGCGTGCAAGTTTGGCTGCCGGTTTCATAGGTTGCTGGGATGCGGTATTTCTACTTGAAAGAAATCACCGGAACTGTTTCCGAAAGAGCCGTCAGACTGGGTGGAGCAGTAGAAACAGAAAAATAAAGAATACGGCAGCCGAAATGCAGATGTGTGCAAATTGGGCTGCCGTGTTCATTGGTTGCTGGGATGCGGTATTTTTACTTGAAAGAAATCACCGGAACTGTTTCCGAAAGAGCTGTCAAACTGGGTGGAGCAGCAGAAACAGAAAAATAAAGAATACGGCAGCCGAAATGCAGATGCGTGCAAGTTCGGCTGCCGTGTTCATTGGTTGCTGGGATGCGGTATTTCTACTTGAAAGAAATCACCGGAACTGTTTCCGAAAGAGTCGTCAGACTGGGTGGAGCAGTAGAAACAGAAAAATAAAGAATACGGCAGCCGAAATGCAGATGTGTGCAAATTGGGCTGCCGTGTTCATTGGTTGCTGGGATGGGGTATTTTTACTTGAAAGAAATCACCGGAATTGTTTCCGAAAGAGCTGTCAAACTGGGTGGAGCAGCAGAAACAGAAGAAATAAAGAATACGGCAGCCGAAATGCAGATGCGTGCAAGTTCGGCTGCCGTGTTTTAGAAATTAAGCGGGCAAGAAAACATCAATTTCAATCAGAGGAAGTAGCTTGGTTACTGGTGACGGCAGTTGTTTTCGGCAAGACCTGCTGCCCATTTACAAATACCATGCCATTATTTGCATTTGTGTAAGGGAAATCACTTTCGTTACTCTGTGTAATCCGAACCATACTATTCGCACCAGAATAAATGCTTTTTGTAGTACTATTGGTGCAGCTGTAAATTTTTGCGTCACCTTGTCCGGTTACATAAACAGCATACTGTGCATTGCCTTTAAATTCCGTACCAGAACAGCAAATGTTCGACATATCAGAGACACCAACTGCATTTTTAGAGTTGGCATTCACCACACAATCAGAAATCCGAACTGTTCCATTATACTGTGCAAGGATTGCGGTTGTGGATGTGTTTGCAGTATCGCTGTCGGTGTTGTCAATGGTGACTTTGGACAGATGCAAAAATCCATTTTCACAGACAAAATTCCCCTGAATGGTTGTTGTCGCTGCGGCATTGCCATAAATCCGAACATCTCGACCAAGCAGGGTTAATGTTTTGTCTGGAATGGGATAAGTTCCAGCTGCCAAATAAATGACAGCTTTCTTTGCGTATTGCGTGAACTGTAAGGCTCTGCTCATCGTTAGCAGGGCTTTTGCCTGTGAAGTGCCATCCCGTGCGTCTGAGCCGGTGGCAGCGTTCACATAAACGGTCTTTGTTTCAATGCTGTCCTCTGCAATGTTCTTTGTTTTCTGTAACTTTTCCGGAATGGCGTCAATGGTCAGCACGGAACAGCCATCATTTCCATAAGAGCCGATTCCAAAACCGCTGTAATCGACTCTCGCCCCCTGATTTACCTGAATGCCGCCGATATGGTGATACAGGCTCTCTGCGTTGGAGATGACGGAAAAGCCGCCGTACTGTACCCATTCTCGCTGAATGTCGCACAACCGTACCTGTGCAAAGCTGTTGTGGGATTCCACCCAGTAGAACGCACAGCCTTCAAAGCTGGAAATCGTGTTGTACATCGTGAATACACTGTTGTTTCCGGTGAGGTCAATGTCTTTCCATTCAAAATTGCAGTTATAGGCGAAAATCGCATTCTGAATCTTTGGCTTGTTGCTTGCTGTGCCGTAGGCTTCAAAGCGGAGCGTTTTGTGATACAGCTGAATGCCCATGCCGTATTCATTGCTCTTGTCCGTGGCGGTGTAGGTCTGCCCACGCTTTAGGCAGATAATCGCCTGCTGGAAGGCATTCGCCAGTACAAGGGCACGGTCGATGGTCTGCACAGCAGTGGTGGTTGCCTTTCCGTTGTTGGTGTCTGAGCCGGCTTCTGCGTCCACATACAGCCGTACTCGGTCGCCAATGGTCAGCCCCTGCATGGATTGCAGCAGGGCTTCTGCACGGCTGACACAGCTTTCTGCTCGGTCGGCATCGGCTTTTACGGTTTCGCTCTTCTTGGTGACATCCTGCTGAATGTCCCGCATGGTGTTCAAGTATTCGTCGTATTTGGTGATGAGTTCTTCCGGCGTGGGAAGTGCTGAGGTGTCGCCCTGAATGGACGGCTTTACAATCGAGGGGATGAGCTGGGATTTTGCAATGACAGACCCCGTGGAATTCTTGGCAATCCACTGAATCGGGACAATGCCAGCGTATCCGGTCACGGATGCCGGAAGAACGACGGTATTCTCCGTGATGGGCAGGTCATAGATGAGGGATTCCGGCAGCTGTACCCGTAGAAAATACTGGTCTGCACCGGAAACCGCAGGGTAGGTGAAGTGGACAGAGCGTGTGTTTGCCTCGCCTTGGATGGCGAGGATGCGGCAGTCTGTCACGGCATAATAGGTTGCTTCTTCAATGGTAATCTGCATGAATCGTCAACACTCCTTTACATGGTTTTTGTGTGCGAAAGAAACCCCTTTCACTATACAGCGATTTTCGGGAAAAACTTGTACGCAAACGTACAAGTTTTTTTGAAATTTACAAAACGTCCATGTTGTTTGGAATTTCTCACAAATTAGAATGCTGATTTTTGTGCAGAATTATGATGGCAACGTCCAGAATAAAATACACAGAACCATAAAATAAGAGGACAGCGGAAACCGCCATCCTCTGATTTCGATTTATGGATACGAAATCGCATTAGCCTAAAATTTGTTCTGCGAGTTCTGCCGGCTGGGAAACAATTGTTTTTGCCCCATGTTTCAGCAGGAACGCTCTCGACCGGAAACCCCAGTCTACAAAAATACCGTCCATCTTGGCATTCTTGGCGGTTTCGACATCCACATCCGAATCGCCGATATAAACCGCCTGCGAGCGGTCGGTCTGCAACTGCTGCAACACCTCGTTGACAGCGTCCGGAGCCGGCTTTTTCAGAATGTTCTTCCGTTCGCCCACGGCAAAATCAAACATCCCGTCAAAATACTGCTTGCAAAGCTCCTGCACAGCATAGTCCGCCTTATTGGAAACGACAGCCGTCTTGCAGCCAGCGTTCCGCAGCTGATGCAACAGTTCCGGAATTCCTGCATAGGGCTGCGTGGTGTCCGCACAGTGTACCCGATAGTGTTCTGTGAAATCCTGATGCACCTTGTCAATCTGTGCAACCGGTGTCCCAGCTGGAACGCCTCGTTCAATCAGTTTCCGGATGCCGTTTCCAACAAAGAACCGGACTTCTTCCAGTGTATGTTGCGGATAGCCCGACAGCTGCAACGCTGCATTCAGACTGTTGGTCAAGTCCTGTAAGGTATTTAAAATCGTGCCATCCATATCAAAAATCGCAAGTTGATAACGCATACCATCACCCTTTTTTCATTGGTGCTTTTATTATAATGCGAATTGTATTTCTTTTTCAATTGTTTTTTGTGAACACAGAAAAATTGATGGATTTGCAGCCCAGAACATTCAGCCCAAAACGCAAACAAGGACTTCCGAAAGGAAGCCCTTGTTTGCATATGATTGAGAAAAATAAATAGGATGGTTCAAAGGAACAGTGGCGAAGAACCACTGTTCCCTATATGAGGATTACAAAATGAAGATTTCTACACTTGGGGAAGCGCGAAATTCTGTAGTTTATTATAGCAGAGAAAAGCAGGACTGTATAGCAGATTTGTTCTATAATTATCAGAATTGTACGGGAAAAAGAAAAAATTTTTGGAACGATTTGCGAGAATCCCTTGTAAAAAGTTACAAAAGCAGCGTTGTATCTCGGCGGTTTTTATGGTATAATGGAAAAAATTGCGGAAAAGAGGGAGCATTTTTACCATGAAATTTTTTTCAAAAAAGCGTTGGATGGCAGGGCTGCTGAGCGTTGTTCTGTGCAGTTCCGTGCTGACTGCGAATGCTTGGGCGGCAAACGTGGAGGAAACTCCCGGTTTACAGCTGCAAACGATTCTCATTGACAATGACGGGAAAAACTGGACAACGGAAAGCTGGGGCGGTGCAACCATGACCCCAAACACCAACTGGACAACACTGAATATGCAAGACTATTACGAACACGGTATGTTGCACTTTGCGGTGAAAAACAACGGTACGGGAACGACGACGTTCCGGATTGGCTTGGTTTCCCATCACCACAACCAGACCATCAAGATTGAGTGGTCGAGTCTGGAACAATACGGGAAACTGAACGCAGAAACCAACTGGACGGCATACAGCTTGCCGATTAAAACGCTGGTGGATGCCTATCCGGATTCCGATTTCCGGCTAGATAACTTCTGGTATGTGTATGTAGGCGGTGTGTCGAGCGATACCACGCTTTCGTTTCAAAATGTCAAGATTACCTCCACGGATGACGAGCGGCAGTATCCGATGATTAAGGTGAATCAGGTCGGCTATTTCTCCAACGGAGCAAAGACTGCACGGGTCAGCTATTTTGAAAAGTTCGGCTCACTGGATGGAAAAACCTATGAAATTGTAGATGCGGAGCAGGGGGATGTTGTTGCCACGGGAACGCTGCCCACGGCACAGAAAGAAGAAACGCTTTCCGGCGAAATGGTACATACGATTTCCTTTGATGCGGTGACAGAACCCGGCTCGTATTATATCCGCATTCCGGATGCTGGATTGGATGCGTCTGCTCGTTCGCCGCAGGATGTTGCGGATGGACTGGATACCGACACGATTTTATCGCCGACATTTTCCATTGAAAATCATGTCTATGATGCACTGTTCAGTGACATGACGAAATATTTCTACTATCAGCGGCAGGGTATTGATTTAGAAGAAACCTATGCTGGTGTATTTGCCCGTGAGAACCTGCATCCCAATGATGTAACCGTCAAGAAGTGGTCAGACCGAGATAACCCCAATGCTAAAACCTATGACGTTTCCGGCGGCTGGTATGATGCAGGGGACTACGGGAAATATGTTTCTCCGGCAGCCGGAACGGTGGAAGATTTGCTGCTGGCATACGAACTATTTCCGGACACGTTCAAGAACATGGATTTGAACATCCCAGAAACCGACCCGAACAATGCCCGTTATGTGGACGCTCCGGGGATGCTGAGCGAATTGAAGTGGGAACTGGATATGCTGCTGAAGCTGGAACACAGCGACAAGGACGGCTCGTTCTATGTGGCAGCGAACTATAAAGACGACGTGATTTATCTGGAAGATACGCTGCGTTCAACCGACACTTACCAGTCAGACGATTCTGCAAAGGACTTGCGTTCGCACCTTGCAACCGCCGATGCAGCGGCAATCTTTGCACATGCTTACCTGGTCTATCGGGAGATTCCAGCGTATGCCGACTTTGCAGATACCTGTCTGGAAACCGCATTGCGTGCATGGAACTGGGTGACAGACCCATCCAACCCAAAGCATATGTCAATTGGAGCAGCGAACCGGACTTATACCTTTACGCAGGAAGAATTTGACCGAGATTTATTCTGGGCAGCTGGCTCGCTCTATCGGGCAGTGAAAACCGCTGGCGGCGATGTCAGCCCGTATGAAAATTACCTGCTGGCAAACTGCAACACCGATACTGTGCAGAACTGTTTCAAGAACATCTCGCTGAGCTACAACCATGCCGGAGAATCGTTCTTAGGCTTTTTCCACTATTTGTATCAGAACGAGCAGCCAAATGCAGCCATGACGGAGGCGTTTTCCAACTTCACCCCGTGGCGAACAAATATGTTGCAGCATAACAACTGGGGCATGGTGTTCCCGAACTGGGGCTATTGGTGGGGCTCGAACCGCAATGTTGCACAGAATGCCATGACCTTGCTGCTGGGCAGCGTCATCCTTGAGGGGCAAGACAACATTCCAACGGCTGTTTCTGAGGCAGCAGACCACGCTTTTGATTATCTGTTAGGGGATAATCCGATTTCGTTCAGCTATGTTTCTGGATACGGGGAACGCAGCGTGGAAAATATCTATAGCAAGATTTACTCGGTTGATGCAGCCTTGACTCCGTATCAAGTGCCGAAAGGCTATGTGACAGAGGGCACGAACTACCACAACAACCGCCATCTTTCCAAGTTTGACGGGAAGTGCTACATGGACAGCGACACGGAATATACCACCAATGAAAATACGATTTACGGGAATGCATCGGCACTGTTCCTGACCGCTGCAGTGATTGCAGGGCATACCGAACCAGACCCCGAACCAGATACGGTGCAGGGCGATGTGAATGCAGACGGCACATTTGACCTCGCAGATGTCGTGATGTTGCAGAAGTGGCTAATCCGTGCCGGAACGCTGACCGACTGGGCAGCAGGCGACTGGAACGATGATGAAACCATCACCGTGGTTGACCTCTGCCTGATGAAACGGGCGTTGCAGCAAACCTGAAATCCTGCAACCGGAATAGATACCCAAACAAAAAAGATGTGCGAGCGTTCCGCACATCTTTTTTCTTTTTAGTCAAATTCGCACAGATAGCCAATCCGTTCCGGCTTGTAATATTTCAAGATGTCGTTGCTGGTGTCGTTCAAGCTCCAGTAATCGTCTACATACCACAGCAAAATATAAGGCTCTAGGGAGTGTTCCGGAGAAGAGTTGTCCCAGCCGGAAGGCTCATTTGGATACCAGTGGCGTGCATTGTCGATGTAGTTCAAGTTGCTGCCGTTCAGCCAGCTTGCGGTGATGGTAGAACCATCGTTGGAAATATAAGTTGAGCCGCCCAGCCATACATACCGCAGCCCCGTTCCGGACAAAACAGAAATTGCCTGATTCCAGTCTTCATCGCTGGTGATGTAAGCGAGATGACCGCCGGCAGCCTCGCATTTTTGTTTGGCATCTGCCCAAGTGCAGGCATCTACAAATGCCTGATACGTTTTTCCGGCAGGCTGTGGGTCTGGTTCTGGAGTCGGAACGGCATAGACAGAAGGCGAGTCGGTCTGTGGCACGGTGACTTGTTCAATGACCGTTACCACCGAAACAACGGTTTCTTTTTCTGCTTCCGGAGCAGCCGTTTCCGCTGCTGGCGGTTCTGTTTCTGCAGCCATTTCCGTGGTTTCTGTCTGGGCAACGGCTGCAAGTTCAGAAGTATGGTTGGTCGTATCATTCTGATTCAATTGATGAATGAGAAAGAATCCCAATACAATCATTGCTGCCAAAATCAGAAGAATTGCAACCAGCAGACCAATCAGCGTACCTGTTTTTTTCGGTTTTTCCGCATAATAGGCAGTGGTTGTTTGCGTTGGCGGCGGCATAAAGGATTGCTGGGGCTGGGTGGAGGGCATCCAGTCAAGCTGACAGCCGCAGTCGTCGCAGAACGCATCCTGAGCAGGAAATGTTTTTCCGCAATTCGGGCATTGTTTATAGGAATCCATGCGTGTTCCTCCTTTGGTACATGAGTTGGAAATTCATGTTTTTTCTATGAAGTATAACTTTTATTATACCAAAAAATCATAGACAAGTCAAGAAAAATCCTGTAAAAAATCCCATTTCTAGAGAAAACCGACAGAAAGAAAAACACTTTCTGTCGGTTTTGAGAAACTATCGAACGAATTTCCACTTATGCCGTCTGTGCGAACTGGGAGCGGTACAAATCCGCATAGAAGCCGTTCTTTGCAAGCAGTTCATCGTGTGAGCCTTGCTCGATGATGTCGCCATCTTTCATGACCAGAATCAAATCTGCATTTCGGATGGTCGAAAGCCGATGGGCAATGATGAAGCTGGTTCTGCCCTCCATGAGGTGATCCATTGCCTTTTGAATCTGGATTTCGGTTCGGGTATCGACCGAGGAGGTCGCCTCGTCCAGAATCATGACCCGATTGTCTGCCAGAATTGCACGGGCAATGGTGAGCAGCTGTTTCTGTCCCTGCGAAACATTGCTGGCATCTTCGTTCAATTCCATCTGGTAGCCGTCCGGCAGCTGGCGGATAAAGCTGTCCGCATGGGCTGCCTTTGCAGCAGCAATGACTTCTTCATCCGTTGCATCCAGTCTGCCATAGCGGATATTTTCCATAATCGTGCCTTGGAACAGCCAAGTGTCCTGCAATACCATGCCGAACGCTTTCCGCAGGTCGTGCCGTTCAAAGTCTTTGACGTTGTGCCCGTCTAACAGAATCGCTCCGCTGTTGACATCATAGAACCGCATCAGCAGTTTGACCATGGTCGTCTTTCCGGCACCCGTTGGGCCTACAATTGCAATCTTTTGTCCAGATTGAACATCTGCACTGAAATCGTGGATAATCTGCTGCTCCGGCTGATAGCCAAAGGAAACGTGCTGGAATGAAACAGTTCCGGCAATCTGTTCCGGCAGAGCAATCGGATGTTCAGTAGGCACTTCTTCTTCCTCTTCCAGGAATGCAAAGACCCGTTCGGAGGCAGCCGCCATGGACTGCACCTGATTCAAAACCTGTGCAATCTGCTGCATCGGCTGGGTGAAGTTCTTGACATACTGAATGAATGCCTGAATATCACCGATGGTAATTGTTCCCCGAATGGCGAGCAGTCCGCCAGAGAGGGCAACGGCTGCATAGCCCAAGTTTCCGACAAACATCATAATCGGCTGCATCAAGCCGGAGAGAAACTGCGATTTCCATGCGGAATGGTAAAGGGTATCATTGGTTTCAGAGAATTGCTGAATGGTGTCTTGTTCCTTGTTGTATGCCTGAATGACGGTGTGACCGGCATAGGTTTCTTCTACCTGACCGTTGATGTGTCCCAAGTATTCTTGCTGCTGCTTAAAGTATTTCTGGGACTTCTTGACCACGAAAGAAATCATGGCAACCGAAATCGGCAGGATGACAACGGCAATCAGCGTCATCAGCGGAGAGATTCGCAGCATCATGACCAGAACGCCGACCATCGTTGCAACCGATGTGATAATCTGGGTAATGCTCTGGTTCAGGCTCTGTCCGAGGGTGTCGACATCGTTGGTAATGCGGGAGAGCACTTCGCCATAGGTACGGCTTTCAAAGTATGCCATTGGCATGCGGTTGATTTTTTCGGAGATGTCTTTTCGCATCCGGTAGCAGATTTTCTGCGTGACACCGCTCATAATCCAGCCCTGTACAAAGTTGAATGCAGAACTGAGTAGGTATAAGCCGAGGACAAACAAGAGAATCTGCCCGATTTTCGTGAAGTTGATGCTGCCTGTGCCTTGAATCTTCGCCAGCAGTCCGTTAGAAAGTTCGGTGGTCGCTTTGCCCAAGATGTCTGGGCCAATGACACTGAACACTGTAGAGGCAACCGCACACAGCATGACAATCAGCACGGCTGCATGATATTGTTTCATGTAGGCGAACAGCTTGCCGATTGAGCCTTTAAAATCTTTTGGCTTTTCGACTGTCATTCTGCCGCCCATCCGGCGACCCATTCCACGCCGTTGTTCATTCGCCATCGTTCATCGCTCCTTCCTCTGTATCGGATTCAGAGAGTCCGAGTTCTTCCGCAGAAAGCTGTGATTTTGCAATCTGTTGGTAAACGGTACAGTTGTGTAACAGTTCTTCGTGTGTGCCCTTGCCGACAATGCTGCCGTTTTCCAGTACTAAAATCTGGTCAGCGTGCAGAATTGTGCTGATTCGCTGTGCTACGATAATCATCGTGCTGTTTTGTACCTGTTCCTGTAATGCCTTTCGGAGGGCTGCATCGGTTTTTAGGTCGAGGGCTGAGAAACTGTCGTCAAATACAAAGATTTTCGGATGTTTTGCAATCGCTCTTGCAATCGTCAGACGCTGTTTCTGACCGCCGGACACGTTTGAACCGCCCTGTGCAATCGTGCTTTCATATCGGTCATGTTTTTCTTCGATAAAGTCGGAAGCCTGTGCGATTTCCGCAGCCTGCTGAATTTCAGCATCGGTTGCCGTTGGGTTTCCGAACCGCAAGTTGCTGGCAATCGTTCCGGAGAACAGCACGCCCTTTTGCGGAACGAAGCCGATTTGCTGCCGGAGTTCTTCCAGCGATAAATCCTGAATTTCTACGCCGTCCAGCGTGATTTTGCCGGAGGTTGCATCATAAAGCCGAGGAATCAGGTTGACCAGCGTGGACTTGCCGCAACCTGTGCTGCCGATGATGGCAGTGGTTTTCCCCGGCTCTGCGGTAAAGCTCAGGTCGGAGAGGGCATCTTCTTCCGCATGCGGATAGCGGAACGAAACGTGGTCGAATGTCAGAACGCCAGCCGGCTGTGCGAGGTGCTGCGGAGCAGTCGGTTCTTGAACAGAAGTTTTGGTCTGTAATACTTCGTCAATTCTGCCAGCTGCAACAGAGGCACGGGGCAGCATCACCGACATCATGGTGAGCATCAGGAACGACATGACAATCATCATTGCATAGGTGATGAATGCGGTCATCGAGCCAACCTGCATCGAACCGCCGTCAATGCGGTGGGCAGCAACCCAGACAATCAGAATCGTCAGGCTGTACATAATCAGCATCATGACAGGCATCATGAACGTCATAACCCGATTGACGAACAGGTTGGTTTTGGTGAGGTTCTGGTTGGCAGTGTCGAACCGTTTTTCTTCGGTTTTTTCTCTGCCGAATGCCCGAATCACGGACAGCCCCGTCAGAATTTCACGGGAAACCAAGTTCACACGGTCAACCAGTGTTTGCATCTTCTTGAATTTCGGCATGGCGATGGACATCAGAACGCCGACAATACCCAGAATGACCAGCACGGCTAAGGCAATGACCCAGCCCATGCCAGCACCGGTATTGACAACTTTCAGAATACCGCCAATGCCCAGAATCGGAGCGTACAGCAGCATCCGCAGGAAGATTGCGGTGACCATCTGTACTTGCTGGATGTCGTTGGTGCTTCGGGTAATCAGGGAAGCGGTGGAGAACTGATCCATTTCCGCATTGGAGAACTGCATGACACGGGAGAAGACCTTTTTCCGCAAATCTCTGCCGACCCCTGCACCGACCCGTGCAGCCACATAGCTGATGCAAATCGTCACTGCCATCATGGCGAATGCGATAGCGATCATCTTTCCGCCGGCTGCCCAGAGGTAATTCGTTTGAATTTTGTCGGTATCCAGTCCGGCTGCCTGGTCGCACTGCACGGCATAGGCAATGCCCATGGACTGCACAAGAGATTCGCCCATGGTATCAAGCATGGTTTCGAGCTGACTCCGCATTTCAGAGCGGGTTTCTTCAGTGAACTGTCCAGCCTCCTGCATTGCTGCAAAGAGCGGACGAACGTCCACGCAAGTGACGGTAGTTTGGTTGCCGTCGTCGTCCTCTTCGGTGCGTTCAAACGGCGTGAGGGTTACGCCCATGCTCTTCCCGATGTCGGCAATGGACATGGTTTTCAGCTGTTCGGCTGCCTGCGGATTGCCCTGCTGCTGTTGCATGAGCATTTCCCGAAAGCTGTCTTCGGACATCATGGACATCTGGTAATTCAGCAGGATGGGAACGATGAGGTCGCTGTCGAACTGTTCCAAGTCTTTTTTGGAGCAGTCGTTGCGGTCTAGGATGTCGCCATCACCGTTGTAGGCATCCTGCCATGTTTTCTGTTCGTCTGCTGTCATGAAAAGCTGGGCGTTCTGGAACTCTTCCGCCGTGATTTTTTCTGGTAGGATGTGTTCCACACCGCTGTTCTGGATGCCCGTGTCAATGATGTCTGAGGTATACTGCGGGAGGGACAGGTCGCAAAATGCCTGCACCACAAGCAGTACCACAATCACTAGCACGGATTTCCAGTATGGTTTGAGGTTTTTAAAGAGTTTTCCCATCTGGTTTCTGTGCTCCTTCCTTCATTTCTGCTAACTGCTCTGCAGCCGCCGTATAGAGCCGCTGGAGCAGTGCCATGAGTTGTTCGGCTTCCTCTTTGGTGAACCGCTTTTGGATGCCTTCATGGAACGTAGCAAGCGTCTGGTCGGCTTCCTGTACGGCAGCCTTTCCGGCATCGGTCAATGATACATAGGTATTCCGGCGGTCGGAACGGCAGACTTCCCGCTGTAAATAGCCGCCGTTTTCCAGACTTCGCAGGGTACGGGACACCGCTGGCTGCGGAATCTGCATCTTCTTGGCAATCATCGAAACGGTGCAGGAATCGGGATGTTCCTTTTGCAGGCAGCTGATTGCATAAAGCACCATGTAATCCTGTCGGGGCAGCGGCAGCGTTGCCAGCAGGTTCAGGCTGCGGAATTGCTGCATCATTTCAAAGAATGCGTGATGTTCTGGATGCATCATCATGGTATGCACCTCCCTTCGATTCATAACAATGTTATGTATTAACATTGTTCTATTATAACGTGTGGTATAAAATTTGTCAAGGGGGGCTGGAGCAGGTTTCACCAGACTTTCACAAAAAAGGCTGACCGGACGATTCCAGTCAGCCTTTGTGCATTGCTTTTGTGCAATTTGTATCCATTTTCATTCAGATAGATACATAGTCAGGGTCGGTGTTAAATGCTTTCAGGTGTGCGTCTAACGCTGCTCGGTTCAGTTGGTCGCCGATGACAATCAAGACGCTCTGCCCGTTGGAAACGGTCTGCAACTCCGCCTTTTTCTGGGTCAGGTTGATGCTGAGCCAACGGTTCTGCTCCAGCGGCAACGCCCCCTTGATGCGGTAAATCGTCCCGCAGTTCGGGTCGTTGAGCATCGCTTGCAGAATCTCCGGAATCCGTTCATCCGGCAGGTGAATGTGCATGAAATCATGCACCTCGCTGTGGCTCTGGATGTCGTCTGCACCTTGTCAAATAGACACATAGTCGGGGTCAGTATTCTCTGCTTTCAGGTGTGCGTCTAACGCTGCTTGGTTCAGCTGGTCGCCGATGACAATCAAGACGCTCTGCCCGTTGGAAACGGTCTGCAACTCCGCCTTTTTCTGGGTCAGGTTGATGCTGAGCCAACGGTTCTGCTCCAGCGGCAACGCCCCCTTGATGCGGTAAATCGTCCCGCAGTTCGGGTCGTTGAGCATTGCTTGCAGAATCTCCGGAATTCGTTCATCCGGCAGGTGGATATGCATGGAATCATGCACCACGCTGTGGCTCTGGATGTTGTCTGCACCTTGTCAAATAGACACATAGTCGGGGTCGGTATTCTCTGCTTTCAGGTGTGCGTCTAACGCTGCTCGGTTCAGCTGGTCGCCGATGACAATCAAGACGCTCTGCCCGTTGGAAACGGTCTGCAACTCCGCCTTTTTCTGGGTCAGGTTGATGCTGAGCCAACGGTTCTGCTCCAGCGGCAACGCCCCCTTGATGCGGTAAATCGTCCCGCAGTTCGGGTCGTTGAGCATCGCTTGCAAAATCTCCGGAATTCGTTCATCCGGCAAGTGGATATGCATGAAATAATGCACCTCGCTGTGGCTCTGGATGTCGTCGGCATCGTATTGCTTCACATAGCTGCTGTTGCGGTAGCCGGCAGCTTGCAGCTCCTGAAAGTCGGCATCCGTCATGCTGTCCCAATCCTTGAGGAAGAGGTCTTGCGGCTGGAACTGGCGGCTGCACTGAATCGCAGCAAGCGAGCGGTTCAGATGGCGAAGGGTGCGGTCGGTCAATTCTGCCTCTGAGCAGTCCGGCAGCAGAGAACGCTTACTGAGCACCAGCTTTCCGCAGCAGGCAGCCTCAGAGGCAAGCAGGTATTCCATCTGTGCAGACAACACCTCGTCCATGGTTGCATCTACGATGGTCAGAATGCTGCCGATGGAGAACCAGCGGTCGAGGGGGGATTCATACAGCGTGTCGAAAAATTCGTCCATGTCGAAGATTCCGGAGGGTTCTAGGATGACACGGTCAAACTGCTGCATCCCAAGGGCAATCAGCTGCGTTTTAAAGCGGCGTTTGTGACAGGTCGGGTCATTGCAGCCGGATATCATTTCCACCTTGCAGCGGTCGCTCTGGAGGTCTTGCAGCATCATCCGGTCAACATTGACTGCCCCGAAGTCGTTTTCGAGGATGGCAATCTTCTTGCCCTGTGCGAGCAGGTTGGCGGCATACTTGCGGATGAAGGTGGTTTTCCCAGCCCCAAGAATGCCAGTAATGAGGTCGATTGTGGTCATAGAGCATCTTCCTTTCTAAGGCTTATTATAACAAAAAACTGGCGAAAATGCAACGCCAAAAATCAGAAATAAAACAGAAATGTGAAAGGGGATTGTCGAATCCAAACACGCAATAAAAACAATTGGTTTACAGTTTCTTATGATATGTAAAATCTCTGAAAAGCAGCCATGCTGGCTTGCTTTTTGCCTGTTTTTATGCTATGATGAAGGATACGAAGGGGGAAGATTATGATACAAATTGCGATTGTGGATGATGAAAGCAGACAAATTAAAATCATCCAGCAAAGCATTCAGAATTTTTTTCGACAAAAAAATCGAGCGGATGATTATCGCATTGATACCTTTCACAGTGGAGAATCTCTGATTATGAGCAGTCGCCTGTATGACTTGATTTTTCTTGATATTCAGATGAACGGCATGGACGGCATTGAAACCGCCAAGAAAATTCGGACGTGGGATAGAAAGGTATGTGTGATTTATGTCAGTAATTATACGGAGAAAATGGCTGCATCGTTTACCGTACATCCATTTTCTTTTTTACCAAAACCGATTCGACAATCGGACATTTACAAGAATTTAGAGGACTTCTTGCTTTATACCCAGCCAGAAGAACCAAAGACCAGATTGGTGTTTCAGACGTTAGAGGAACAGATTTCCGTCAACATGGAGGACATTTTCTATTTTGAATATGGGCAGAACCGCCGTGTGAAGTTGGTGGCAACAACGGGAACTTGGTATCTTTCGAGCAGCATGAAAAGCTTGGAAAAGCAGATGGAGTCGTATGGCTTTTTAGTGCCGCACAAGAGCTTTCTGGTAAATCCCAGACAAATCCTTTCCTTTGGTGCAGAGATTCAGATGAAAAATCATGAAATGATTCCGATTGCGAAGAATCGCCGGAAGCAGGTTCATGAACAAATCAGTACCTATTTACACAATAGTTTGAATATCAATTGGAGGGATTAAACGATGGTAACACAATTTTTAGGAAATACGATTGTCAGCATTGCAACGGTATTTTCTGGCATGTGGGTCTTGTTTCAAATTCTGGAACGGCGGTCTCATTTTTTCTTGCGATTACTGGGCGTATTGGGAATTGCAATTGTGCAAGGTGCAATTGGACTATTGCAAATACCCGTTCTCAATATGACATCTGCGATGCTTATGATTGTGGGGTCAACGTTGCTTTGCTATCGATGTAAAAAACTTTATTTTTTGGTCTATGATATTTTGATTGCTTTTTGTGGATTTCTGACGGATGTTTTCTCTGTCTTGTTGCTTTCTACTTTTTATGATAGTAGTATTTCTTCTACATTGCAAGAAAGCAACATTTGGGTTCGAAATGCATTTGCAAGTTTAACAGCGTTTTTACTTTGTCAACTCTTATTTACGTTGATACGAAAAAAACATGCAATTTTTTCTTGGTATGAGGCGATTTTTTATACGATGCTGGCAGCAGGAGAGATTGCGGTATTTGCTTATGTTTGCAAATATATTCAATCGTATTCCTCTGGTATGTTTTTAATTTTATTTTTGTTGGGTTGTTTGGTGTTGGATGTCTATATTGTTGCTGTATTTTACCGGATTTCGATTGTTCGGAAGACAGAAAAAGAAAATGCACTGTTACAACAGCAATCAGAAATGCAGCTGGAAGTATACTCTGATTTGCAGCAGCGGTATCAAAATTCAATGGAAACCATTCATGATGCGAAACGGCATGTGCGAGCGTTGGAATCTTTAATTCAATCCGACCATCTCGCAGAGGCACAGCAATACAAGGAATCCCTGTTTCAAAAGCTGAATGAATTACAGCCATCGATTCACTGTGACAATCCACTGCTCTCTGCCATCTTGAATCATGTTTTTTTGAAAGCAGAACAGCGGCATATCGCTTTGAAAATGGACTTACAGGGAGAAGAACAGCTGTCAATGTTGGCTGGTGTAGACTTGACTACAATTGCCTCCAATCTTTTGGATAATGCCGTGGATGCGGTTTCAGAATTGCCGGAGGAACAGCGATATATTCATTTTGCAGTGGCGTTTCAAATGGGAGAAATCATGATTCATGTGGAAAATCCAACAAAAAATGATTTGAAGCGAGAGGGAAACACTGTTGTTTCTACCAAAGAGGGACATTTTGGATTAGGCTTGAAGAATGTAGAAATGGTTGTGAAAAAATACAAAGGCGATTTTAAAACCGATGTAGAAGATGGAATATTCACTGCTGCGATTACGATTCCAACAGCAACGAATTTTTAAATGAACTTTTTGTGAAAATCAACCTGAAAATCCCGTTTCATGCAAAAGAATCCCGTTTGATGCAAAAAAATTGACACATTGCGATGTTTATGATACGCTGAATTCACAAGATGTCTTGAATTTGTTTTTAAAAAGGGTGCATTTGAATGAAACAGGCTTCCAAAAAGGTATTACAGGTAGCAGCTTCCATTGCCAAAAAATCATCTTCTTTCTGGGCAAATTTTCCTTGCAATTGGTGGGATTATCAGCCGAAGATGCCGAAATCCGTGAAGAAGATGCGGAAATTCTGATGCTGCAAACATTCTCGGAAAAATTTGCAAAGAAATTGATACAGGCGGAAATCATTCCCGAATCCGATGCAGATATTTATGTGTTCGGATGCTATCAGTTTGGAATGATGCTCTTAAACATTGTGACGACAATTGGTTTGGGCATTCTGTTTCGATTGTTTTTGCCATGCGTGCTGTTAAATCTGTCGTTTATTCCCATTCGCATTTCTGCGGGCGGACACCATGCGGATTCCCCCGTGAAGTGCTATGTGTTATCGACGCTTTTGATTGCAGCATTGCTGGCAATTCTGAAGTGGGTTTCTGTTTCGCTGCTTGCCGCTTGGATTTTGATTCTGGCTGCAAGTGCGGTGCTGCTCTGGCTTGCACCAATCGAAACAGAAAACAATCCATTGGATGAAACAGAAGTTCGGGTTTATCGCAGAAGAACCAGAATCGTCTTAGGCATTGAGCTGCTTGCGGCTCTGCTGGCGACACTGCTGCACCGGAACTTTCTGGTAACCATTATCGGATTTGGATTACTCACCGCATCGTTCATGCTGGTGGTTGGAGCGTGTGCGAATCTGAAACAGCATTGGAAACGCTGTGTTTAAGCGAGGGAAGAACGCTTTTTCACAGGGAATCCCGTGTTGCTTTGGTGCAGATGTCGGCACGAAGATGCGGAAATTTTTCAAGAAAAAAGCGGTAACAGGGACAAGTGTGTCCTGTGTTACCGCTTTCTTTTTTATTCAGTTGGTTCTTGCGGTTCGGAAACAGCATGGATGAACGCATGAATGATGGTCAGCAGGTCGTCCTGACGGTCAGCCGGACACTTTTGAATGAGAGCATCCATCATTTCCAGTTCTGCGGTATGGTCGGGCTGCTCTTCACCGAAGAGAATATAATCTGTCCGCAGGCAGAGCAAATCCGAAAGCTTTGCCAGCGTCTGAATGGAGATGCCCTTGATGCCCAGTTCAATATCGGAGCAGAATTTTGTCGAAACATCTAATTTTTCCGCAAGCTGCTCTCTGGTGTATCCCAGGCGTTCCCGCTGTGCACGGATGCGAGCACCCATGTCTTTATACTGAATCGTTTTCATGAGAAAACCCTCCTTGTTGATTGTTCCATTTCTCTTATTATTGTACAGGAATTTTGTGAACATGAAAACAAACTGCCGGCGTTTCAGAAAGCATGCTTTCAGATGTTTCAGAATGGAAAAATCCACAGGCAAAAGTTTGTCTGTGGATTTTTTTGATGAATGCGTTAGACGAGCATTAGTAGTTCAGGGTAACAGCCTGCAAGCTGCCCAGTCCGTAATAGTTATAGATGGTCATGACATCCTGCGGATTCTGAATCTGGAAGGTAATCGTCCCGTTCTGTAAGTCGGAATATGCAATCGGATGCTGTTCGTTCCAGCAGTTTCCCAATACGAGGCAGCCGCCGGAATTTGGAATGCTGCCCTGGAATTGCAGCGTGATGGAGCGAATCTTCTGATCGTTGTATGGTGTCAGGTCAAACGCTGTTCTGTATGAAACATTTTTCAGAACGACTTTTTTGCCGGAGCTTGGCTTTGTGGTGGTAGTCGTGGTTTTTGTGGTTGTTGCTTTTTTGGTGGTGGTTGTCGTGGTAGTGGTGGTGGTTGGTCTTGTAGTCGCACAAGTGGTGGTTGTTACCGGAGCAGCTGCATTTCCCACAGCAGAGAACTGGAGCGTAGAAGCATCCCGTTCCGCCATGTCATTGGCAGATTCATCCCACCGTGCATACCAGTTCACCAGCCGTGACCGAGTTCATGTTCCAGAACGTGCAGGTTTGTGCCGTTCAGCATATTCAAGTAAGCATCATCCGACAGCCGCTGCCTCCAGTCACCGCCGCATCCACCGATGGACGGGAAGCCCTGTGTTGCCCAGAGGTACATATCGAACCGTTCGCCCGGATAAACATAGTTCGTATCCATAAAGTGATTCATCCGAGAGCGTTCGGACGGTGGACTGCTCCCGTTCGATGCGGTTTGTCCAAATCCAATCGGCTGCACTTTGGTAACTGCTTGGGAAGTCCGCAAGGGTGGAGGCTGCGGAAGCAGTCAGGGTTGCAGTCGTGCTGGGCAGGGACAGTTCGGTACAGACAGAACCGAAGCAGAGCAGGAAAGCCACGCCAACTGCAAGGATTTTTTTGGGCACTTTCATGTTGCTTCTCCTTTTGTGTTGGTTTGCGTATGCAACTATTCCCAGTATAATCCAAAATTTGTGCAAAGTCAATATCTTTTTTAAACATTTTCAGAGAATTTAAACAAAAAACAGATACTTTTCTGAAAACACAAGGCAGCCAGCGGAATTTTTCTTTCTGTACCTTACAAAAATGTCACATTTCTCCGGCAAAATGTCACACAAATCAATGGCGGAGCGATGGGATTTCTGATACAATAAAGGCAACAACACAGAAGGGGGCAATTGCAAATGGCAATGCTACAAGTAGAATGTTTGAAGAAAATCTATACCACCCGATTTGGTGGGAATCAGGTGCAGGCACTTTCGGACGTTTCGTTTTCCGTCGAAACGGGCGAATATGTGGCAATCATGGGGGAATCGGGTTCGGGAAAGACCACGCTGCTGAATATACTCGCAGCCCTCGACCAGCCGACCAGCGGGAAAGTTTTTCTGGATGGAAAAGATTTGACAATGGTCAAGGAACGGGAAATTGCAGCGTTCCGGCGGGATAATCTGGGCTTTGTATTTCAGGATTTCAACTTGCTCGATACGTTTTCCCTGAAAGATAATATTTTCCTGCCGTTGGTGCTGGCTGGGAAGTCGCCGAAAGAGATGGAGTTGCGGTTGAATCCGATTGCGGAACAGCTGGGGATTACGCACCTGCTGGAGAAATACCCGTATGAAGTTTCCGGCGGACAGAAACAGCGTGCAGCGGTTGCCAGAGCGTTGATTTCCAAGCCAAAGCTGATTCTGGCGGACGAACCGACCGGAGCACTGGATTCCAAGTCCACAGATGGCTTGCTGGATGTCTTTTCCGCAATTCATGCGACCGGACAGACAATTTTAATGGTAACACACTCCACCAAGGCGGCAAGCCGTGCAGACCGGATTCTGTTCATCAAGGACGGCGTGCTGTTCCATCAGATTTATCGGGGCGGCTGCACGAATGAACAGTTGTATCAGAAGATTTCCGATACCTTGACGATGTTGGCAACAGGAGGGGAACAGGCATGAAAACGCTCTATTGGAAACTGGCGTGGCACGGCATTTATAAAAACCAGAAAATCTATCTGCCGTTTCTGCTGACCAGTATCGGCATTACCATGATGTATTACATCGTATCCTATCTGACGTATAGCAAAGCCATTTATGAAATGCACGGCGGGCAGGAGATGCAAATGATTCTCTCGTGGGGAACGGGTGTGGTTGCCATCTTTGCAGCGATTTTTCTATTCTACATGAACTCGTTTTTGATGCGGCGGCGAAAAACAGAATTCGGGCTGTATAATATCCTCGGCATGGGAAAATGGAACATCGCCCGCATTTTATGCTGGCAGAATGGCATGCTGTTTGGAACGTCCATGGTTGGCGGTCTGGGGCTGGGCATTCTGCTGTCGAAGCTCTCGGAACTGATGGCAGCGAAGATGCTGGGCAACAGCAGCCCGATGGGCTTCCGGATTGAACCAAATGCTGTGCGGAATACGATTTTGCTGACAGCGGTTTCCTATGGCATCATCCTGCTGTATTCGCTCGGACAGATTCACGTTTCCAAGCCGATTGCCCTGCTGCGAGGCGAGAAACAGGGCGAAAAGCCCCCGAAAGCCCGTTGGCTGCTGACGCTCTGCGGATTGGTGATGCTGGGCATTGCGTATTACTTAGCCGTGACAATTCAACAGCCGATTGCTGCCTTTTCGATGTTCTTTCTGGCGGTGGTGCTGGTCATTCTGGCAACGTATCTGCTTTTCATCTGCGGTTCTGTGGCTCTGTGTAAGCTGTTGCAGAAGAATAAGCGGTATTATTACAAGTTACAGCATTTCATCTCGGTTTCGTCTATGCGGTATCGGATGAAGCGGAACGGTTCGAGTCTGGCTTCCATCTGTGTGCTGTCTACGATGGTTCTGGTGATGATTTCCAGCACGCTTTGTTTGTATCTGGGTTCGGAAGACAGCTTGTATCAGCGATACCCAAGGGATATTTTCGTCACAGCCTATTCCGATTTTGACGAACAAGCATTGGAAGAAAAAATTGCAGAAGTCGTATCCCGTTATTCTCTGCAGGAAAAAAACGAAATACACGAAACCACGCTGCAAATCAGTGGGGTGCTGAACGGAAATCGGTTACAGTTTGAACAGGATTCCCTTGTGGATTATGATGACATTGCAACTGTGAAGATATTCACTTTGGAAGAATACAACCGTTTAGCCGGAACGTCGGAAACATTGCAGGATGGCGAAGTATTGCTATCTGTGATAGATGGTTCGTATTCCGGAGATACGATTCAAATCGGAACGATGCAGCCGTTTCAGATTCAGAAACAAGTTTCGCAGTTTGTGGATGACGGCGATGCTTTTGCCAATGTCAGCCGGATGCTGTATTTGATTGTGCCGGATATGGCGATGATGCAGGAACTCAATGAACGACAGGCAGAAGCCTATAATGGGTATGCTTCCGTCATTCAATTCTACAAAGGATTTGATTTGGATGCGGATGCAGATACACAGCTTGCCATTCAAGCAGAGCTGGAGCAGCAGCTTTCGGAAGAAGGCTGTGTTTGTGAGAGTCGGGAAAGTGGGCGTTCGAGCTTCTATGCCCTGTATGGCGGACTGCTGTTCCTTGGCATTCTGCTGAGTGTGGTATTTCTGTTTGGAACGGTGCTGATTATGTATTACAAGCAGATTTCAGAGGGCTATGAAGATGCCGGACGGTTTGAGATTCTGCAAAAAGTCGGCATGACGAAAAAAGAAATCAAGCGAAGCATCAACTCGCAGATTTTAACGGTCTTTACTGCTCCGCTGCTCATGGCTGGGGTGCATCTGGCATTTGCCTTTCCGATGCTGTACCGGTTGCTGGCGGTGATGGGCCTGATCAATATTTCTCTGTTTGCAATCATAACCGTTGGCGGTTTTCTTGTGTTTGCTGCCTTGTATGCGTTGATGTATAAGTTGACCTCGCATAGCTATTATCAGTTGGTGAAATCATAAATGAAAGAAAAACTTGTTATGGGAATTGGGATTGGCTGCCTGCTGATACTGGCGATTCCAATCGGCATGCTGATTTTGTTGGCAACGCTGATTTGGAACGGCATGGAGGTGCTTTTTCGGTTTTGGAGCAGGCGAAAATGAGAGAGAAACAGATTATGGGCGGATTGCTGTGCAGTTGTCTACTTCTCGGCAGCCTGACGGGATGCGGAGCGAATTGGAAAAGCAAGCTTCTGTATGGATACGAAAAGACACGATCCAGCCTAGGCGGCTTTCAGCGAACCAGCAAGCAGCAGCTGTATGGAATTCGGTTGGATGGAGAAGATGCCTATACGGGAACGTATCAGGCAGATTGTCGGAACGTACGGGGGAAAGATGTGGTATTTGGCGGCTGTTCGATTCAGACAAGAACGCTGTGGCTAACCGGAACGGTTGGAGCAAGAAACGGTATTGTAGAAATCTATGTGCTAAACGGCGATAAAGAGAAAGAATATCTGACCCCGAATGAACAGGGGATGTTCTCCAAAATCATACAGAATCAGGGTGGGAATTGCTATGTGGTCGTGGATTACGCAGATTTTACCGGAACAGTGACACTCACGAGCGAGTATCCGGCATAGCAGGGAAACAGAATAGAAGAGAGAAAACAAAAACAAGAAAAGGACGGGTGAACGTCATGCAAGCAGAAGTAAGACGGAAACAAAAAACAACATCCAAAACAAAAAGCTACATTTGCCGTATACTGTTGCTGCTGGGCGTGCTTCTGCTTGCCATGGGGCTTTGGTATGGCGTACAGGGCTATCAGATGTACCGGAACGCCATTGCAGAAACTCCGATTGCCGAGAAAACCGCTGCGATGGAACAGCAGGAATCGTTTGTCCCCTATGATGCCCTGCCGCAAATTTATGTGGATGCAGTCATTTCCGTGGAAGACCAGCGGTTTTTCTCCCATTCCGGCGTAGATATTTCGGCGATGATACGGGCACTGTGGAACGATTTGCGAACAAGGTCGTTTGCAGAGGGCGGCAGTACCATTTCCCAGCAGCTGGCGAAGAACCAGTATTTCACGCAGGAGAAAACCTTGCAGCGGAAACTTGCAGAGATGTTCCTTGCTCACGCTTGGGAGCAGGTCTGTGAGAAGCAGGAGCTGTTCGCCCTGTATGTCAACACGATTTACTTTGGAGATGGCTATACGGGCATTTCTGAGGCAGCAGAGGGCTATTTCCACACGACCCCGCAGCAGCTGACGGATTATGAAGCCGTGATGCTTGCCGGACTGCCGAACGCCCCCTCCGCCTATGCGTTGCAGGAGCATGCAGATTTAGCAGAACAGCGGATGCAGCAGGTCTTGCAAGCGATGGTTGCGAATCAGAAGTTGACCCAATCGGAAGCCAACGAGATTTTACAGGAGAAATCGTAAATTTTTTTGAACAGATAGGCGAATGTTCCACTTTTGATGGATAATAGAGAGAAATCACAAGATGAGGAGTGGAATGAAGATGCGTATTTGTAGTTTCCCGTTGGATGATGCAGCCATCCAGACGATCCATCCAAAAGATGTCTATCTCATAAAGATGGCGGACGAACAATCTATGGAACTGTTCGTGATGCAAGAAGATTTGCTCACGACTTATTACACCTGCCACATGAGCCCGTATCTATGGAAGAGAATCAAACGGGCGTTCTCAATCTCCAAAAACACAAGCAATGATTTGTGGGAATGGAAATCGAGTGGCAGGGGCGATGATTGGTACTGGAAACGGTCGATTCCGACCCAATATCAAAAAGAACTGGAACGCTTGATTCTGTTAGACCAGTTCTGGGCAAAACAATGGATGTTGCAGCCGGCATTCTGCCCCTCCGTCCTGCGGCTGCTGCATAAATTGGCAAGGAAAAAGAATCCCTGTGCACCGTTCTACAAAGTCTATCGGGCATAACAACTCTTTTACACCCCCTCAACAAAACTCCCGTTTGGAAAAGAATCGGAAAAGAACAGAATCCGAAAAACGGAAAATGTTACCGCAGATTTTCGCACTGTTCATAGAATCCCGTTGACAAAATGCAGAAAAAATGATACAATTATAACAATCATTTGCATGTTCCGGCAAAATCCGGACATGCTTTCTGTAAGAAAATTTCTGATGGGAGGTTCTGTTTGATGAAACGGAGAATTGGAATTTTGACCAGCGGCGGCGATTGCCCGGGACTGAATGCAACCATTCGTGGCGTTGCAAAGGCATGCTACCAGATGCTGGGGACGGAAAATGTGGAAATCGTTGGCATTTCAGACGGCTACTATGGACTGATTCACAATATTTGCAAGGAAATGAAACCGGATGACTTTTCTGGGATTCTGACCCGTGGCGGTACGATTCTGGGAACAAAACGGCAGCCGTTCAAGATGATGAAAGTCATTGGCGATGACAATATCGATAAAGTAAAAAATATGAAGAAAACCTACCAGAGCCAGAAGCTGGACTGCCTGCTGACACTGGGCGGAAACGGCACGCACAAGACCTCACAGCTGCTCTCAGAAGAGGGGCTGAATGTCATCGGCTTGCCAAAGACCATTGACAACGACATCTACGGGACAGACGTTACCTTTGGATTCCATACGGCAGTGGACATTGCAACGGATGCAATTGACCGCCTGCACACGACTGCAAACAGCCACTCCCGGATTCTGCTCTGTGAAATCATGGGCAACAAAGCCGGCTGGCTGACCCTGAATGCCGGAATTGCTGGCGGTGCAGACATCATTCTGATTCCGGAGATTCCGTATGACATTGACAAGGTTTGCAAGTCGGTTCTGAAGCGGAGCGAAAGCGGCAAGAACTTTTCGATTATTGCCGTTGCAGAGGGCTGCTTTGACAAGGAAGAAGCCAAGCTGAAAAAGAAAGAACGGGCAAGACTCCGTGCAGAAGCGGGCGTGGTCACCGCAACCAACCGCATCGCTGCACAGATTCAGCAGAAAACACAACTCGAAGCACGGGTTTGTGTGCCGGGGCATATGCTGCGGGGCGGCAGTCCGAGTGCATACGACCGGATTCTTGCAACCCAATTCGGCGTATACGCTGCACAGCTGATTAAAGAAGAGCACTATGGCATGACAGTTGCCAAGGTAGGCGGAACGATTACCGCCAATCCGCTGGCAGAGATTGCCGGAAAAACGAAGTTCGTCACACCGGATGACCAGCTGGTTGCAACGGCTCGGAATCTGGGCATTTCGTTCGGCGACTAATTTTTCATACAAGCATACCATCAACAAAAAGACTGGAGGATACAGAAGTCTGCTCCAGTCTTTTTTTGTCGTTCCGGAAACTTTTTTACAGAACAGCGTGACCCAATCAGAGCCAATCCGGTCTATGGAGATGAAAGGTGGTGGATACCATGCAGGAAGAAACGCTATTAGATTTATATTTCTCCCGTTCGGAAACGGCACTGGAGCAGACCAAACAGCAATACGGAACATACTGCTATGCGATTGCCTACCGCATTCTCGCACAGCCGCAGGATGCAGAGGAATGCGAGAATGAAACCTACTGGAAAGCATGGCAGGTGATTCCGCCCAATCGACCGCACTCTCTGAAAGCATTTCTCGGAAAAATCACCCGAAACCTCGCCCTGCATTTCTGGGAGCGAAACCACGCCGCAAAGCGTGGCGGAAACGCTGTGGATTTGGCACTGGACGAGTTGACAGAATGCATTCCGGCGAGCGACTCCGTGGAGCAGGCAGCCGATGCAGCGGCTCTACAGGCATGCTTGCAATCGTTTTTGCAGCAGCTGCCAAGAGCAACCAGAATCGTATTTGTGCAGCGGTATTGGTATTTGAACTCGATTGCAGAGATTGCCCAGAAAAACGGCATGGGAGAGAGCAAAGTGAAAATGATATTGCTGCGGACAAGAAAAAAACTGAAAGCAGCACTCGAAACGGAGGAGATTTCGATATGAGGAAAGACAGAGAAGCAGCCAAACGGCTTTTGCATGCCATCGGGGACATTGACGACCAGTATTTATTAGAAGCGGAGGAACAGCCTATGAAACAGACGAAGAAGCAGATTTCCAACCGTTGGATGAAATACGTTGCCGTGGCAGCCTGTGCAGGAATTGTGCTCACGGCGGCATTGCTACAGTACGAGCGGAGCAAGTCGCAGTCGCCACTCACACCCGCTACCACGCAGACAGAGCCAGCCACGACCGAAGAAAGCGTGCAGATTCCCAACCCATTCATTCCCTGTGCGACGCTACAGGCAGCGGCGGACATCGCTGGCTTTTCGTTGGATGCTCCGGATGCCTATGAGGCATATGACCACACGACCATTCAGGCAATCGAAGGGGAAATGATTGAGGTGATTTATGAAGATGCAAGCGAAACCGAGGGCTTGCGGATTCGGAAAGGCGTTGGAACAGACTCCATCAGCGGTGACTATAATCGTTATGACAGCGAGGAAACACAGACGATTGCAGGCGTTTCGGTTTCCATCCGGAAGAATGGCGACTTGATTTTCGTGGCAGAATGGACGGATGGCGGATATGCCCATTCGATTACTTCAGAGAATGGCTTGACGGCGGACGAGTTGGAAACGCTGGTTTCAGAAGTTCATTAATGGGAAGCAGATGACAGCATTTAGTGTGAAGTTTTTCATTGCACCATCCAGAAACAGCAACTTGACTTTTGTGACAGAATAGACGGACAGCGTACGAACTGGAAACGTTATCACAAATCCATTGATGCAGAAAAGGGGGAGCAGATTGAAATTAGACCGATTGATTGGGATTCTCTCCGTGCTGCTGCAACGGGAGCAGGTCACAGCGTTTGAACTGGCAGAGAAGTTCGAGGTATCCCACCGCACGATTTTACGGGATATGGATGCCCTGTGCTGTGCAGGAATTCCCATCGTAACCGAAAAAGGGCGAAACGGCGGTATCCGCATTATGGAGGGCTACAAACTCGATAAAACCGTCCTGCTGCAAAGCGAGATGCAGGCGATTCTTGCAGGGCTGCAAAGTCTGGACAGCATCAGCGGCACGCATCGCTATCGGCAGCTGATGGAGAAGCTCTCTGTATCAACCGCCAAGACGATTCCGGCAGAGCATCCGGTTTTGATTGACCTCTCTGCATGGGATTCCGGAGCGGTTTCCCAGAAAATCGAACAGATTCAGGCGGCAATGGAGCAGAATTGCAAGATTTCGTTTTCTTACTTCGCCCCAAGCGGCACGACCTCCCGTGAAATCGAACCCTATCACTTGATTTTTCAGTGGGGGCACTGGTATGTCTGGGGCTATTGCGACCTGCGGCAGGATTACCGGCTGTTTAAGCTGACACGGATCACGGATTTGCAGATAGAGCCGGAGCAGCGAGCCGCTCGCAGCGTGCCAGCGTATACCCCCGACCCCATGCCGCCGGAAGAGCCAGCTGTTCCCGTGTCGGTGCGGTTCTCCGCAGCGGTGAAATGGCGGGTGATGGATGATTTCGGAACAGAAGCCCTCCAGACGGAGCCGGACGGTAGCCTGTTGGTGTCGGTCTGCTGGCAGGATTTGCAAGCACTATATTGGCGATTATTGGCATACGGCGAACAAGCGGAAATTCTATCTCCGCCAGAAGCACGGGCAGACTTTGCAGAAATGCTGCGAAAAATCTTGAAAAAGTATGCGGAAACATCAGGCGGTTTTTGATGGCAACACGGGCAAATTTTACAGAAATATTGTGAAAAATTCTGAATATTCAGATTTTATTCAAAAAATAAATCCGCATTGGAAATGAAATTCTGCTATCCTGTAAATAGTGTGATGCGTCAATGTCTTAGAAAGGATGCATTGACTATTATGATACTCTATTTGTTATTTCTCATTTTCTGCAATCTCATTTGTTATGTGATTGCTTATTTTGTAAGGGGGGATGAAGAAAAACCGATTCCTTCTCATTGGGTCAAGTGCGGAATCACAACGGTTTTGGAAATCGTCCTGCTGTTCATCCTGCGGGGGATTGCAACGGCGTTTTTCGATGCGGACAACCAGCCGTTTGCAGTCGCTCCGCTGCTCGTCACGCTGCTGCTCGTTGGCTTGGGAACGGCGTTTTCCAGACGGAACACCACCTCCAAGCTGCGGAACTATCTGCGGAAAGCGGCATGGATTGCCGGTGTCGTGTTTGTGCTGGAGAGCTTTGTGTTTCATTACACCAGCTTCACCACCCATCCGGAAACAACGGATTTGGTGTTGTCACAGGCGGAAATTAACGATGCTTCGGCAGCACAGATTGTTGATGATACCATTCAGATTTCCGGAAACTGTACGCTGACGTTTTCCAACTTGGAACAAAATCCGGATTTTCGCTATTTGATTCTCAATATTGACGGAGAAGATCATTATTATAATGTAAGTTGCTCCATCAAGGACGACAACTTGAGCAATCGGTTTGAACAGGCAGGGAAGTCGCAGGGAACTGGAACGTATTCGAGCATCCGGTTTTCGATGCTGCCGTATCAGACCTTACATACCGTGCAGTTGCAGTTTAACGATGTAAATGCTGCACTGGTGCTGCACAACGGGACGTTCCACACCGCTGTTCCGTATCAGTTTTCCGCTGCACGATTCTTTTTGATTGTCATCATTGCACTGGTGCTGACAGCCTGCAAGCAGTTCCGCATCTGGAACATTCGCTATCGGGCACACAGCTGGAAGCACAACCTTGCCGTGCTGGCAACGCTGTTCGGCTGCATGGCAAGCGTGTTGGCGTTCCGTGTGCCGGATTTGGAGGCGACCACGTTAAATGGACCCAATTGACATCAACAACGTCTATGCGATGACGCTGGATGCGTGGGAGAAGGGGCAAGTCTATATGGACTTCGAGCCGTCGGAAGAACGGCTATCACTGGAAAACCCCTATGATAATTCTGTCCGTGAATCCTATTTTGATTGGGACTATGCTTTTTATAATGGGAAATATTATTGTTACTTTGGCTGTGCTCCGGTTGTCCTGCTGTATGTGCCGTATTACGAGCTAACAGGAAACGTATTGCCGCTGAACTGGGCGTACTGCATCATGACAGAAGCCGTCATTGTGACACTGTTCGGATTGATTCTGACGCTGGTGCGAAAGTTCTGTAAGCGACCGCCACTGATTTTGTTATTGCTAGGGCTGGTTTCTGCCGTGGCGGGAAGTGGTGTGCTGTTTGGCTTGAACTACAGTGACCGCTATCATCTCTGCATTTTAACGGGGATGTTCGGGCTGTTCCTGTCGCTCTGGATGGGCTTTGCAGCGATGGATTCCAGTTATGCCGTCCGGACAACCAAACAGCTGCGGAAATTGTCGCTGCAACGTGCCAAGAAGGACAATGGGGAACATCTGGAACAGGAAGAAATCCCGATGCCAGTTTCTCCGTACACCGTAAAGAAACGGGAGAACTGGAAGCGGTTTGTCCTGCTGGCAGTCAGTGCAATTGGAACGGTGATTACCGCCGCCTCCCGTCCGAATATGCTGCTTTATGTCCTGATTTTAGTGCCGGTATTTCTGCACCTGCTGTTCCGGAAAGACCTCAAACTTTCCGCAAAAATCACCAGTGCCGCTTGCTATCTGATTCCGGTTGCAGCCGGAGCAGCAGCAATCATGTGGTACAATAAAATCCGGTTTGACGACCCGTTCCAGTTTGGTTCGATTTATCAGATGACGGTAGACAACACCGCTGCCAATAAGATTACGCTTTCCCGACTGCCGGCGGCAATTGCCGTTTACTTCTTCGGCGGACTCGACCAGTTGAATGATTTCCCATTCCTGCGGACAAAGTATTCCAACATTGCAAACCGACAGATGTATTTGTATGTTGAGGGAACGATTGGAGCATTCACACTGCCATCGGTTCTGCTGGGGGCATTGAGTTTTCCGTTTGTTTGGAAGCGTTGGAAGCGGAAGCATTCCGGTTTCGTTCGCCGTGTGATTCTTGCAATGATTGCAGTGTTAGCGGTTGCGTTGGCGTGGGTCGATTTCAGCATGGCAGGAGTGACTCTGCGGTATGCACTGGACATCTTAGTGATTTTGAGTGTCCTCTCCACGATTCTGCTGTTGCAAGTGCCATCCTTGCTGAAAACCTATCATGCCAGCTTGGCACGGGTCAGCGAAAAGGTGATTGCAGCGGCAATGGTGGGAACAGTTGTCGTGTGCCTGTGCATTTTGATTGCCTCTGGAGAGAGCGTTTCTCTGTTCAAGGCACATCCGACCATCTGGAACACCTGGAAAGAAATTTTTGTATTTTGGAGATAAGAAAAGACTTACATTGACGACGAATCACACAGTTTGATATGTGAACAAAAAACAGCAGGGACATCCAACCGATGTACCCTGCTGTTTTTGTTTTTGCAAAGTCTCCCCGGAAAGGGGAGGTGGGCAGCGAAGCTGCTCGGAGGGGTGACCCCTCTGTCAGGGGGGACAATTTAGAACATTCTGTGACAGTGCCCTTTTTCAGGGGCGACAGCGTTCCTTAGTTCTTCTTTTCTTCGTGATATTCCTTTTCGGTGTTGACTGACCAGATGTTCTTCTTGTCCTTCTTGCCGGAAATGATGTTGTCGACTGCTTCAAAGGAAGTTGCCATAGAGTGATCCATGTTGTTGTAACGGTGCTGACCGTTTCTGCCGACACAGTAGAGGTTTTCAAACTGATTCAGATAGGCAATCAGGTCATCAATCTGTGCATAGGTATCGAAGTAAGCCGGATAGGCTTTCTTGACCTTTTCTCTGTGGGAGTCCTTGACATCCGACGGCGAGCTGATGACGCCCATGGAAACAAGTTCCTTGATTGCCATGTTGATGCAAGCCTTGTCATCCATGTTCCAGAAGCTGTCGCCCTCTGCACAGAAGTATTCCAGACCAATCCAAACGTTGTGTTCTGGGTCTTCAACCATGTACGGTGACCAGTTGTTGAAAATCTGAATCCGTCCGAGTTTCACGCCGACATCCTGTACATAAATCCAGCAGTCCGGAACGATGTTGCCGAGGGTTGGGATATTGGTTTCGTTTTTCAGGTTCAGCTTGTCGACCAGCAACCCAACGGTGACGAAATCCCGATACGGCAGACCCTTTGCAATGGCTGCAATGTTGTTCGGAACGTCATTCATACCAGCCACCAAATCCTTCAGCGGCATGGAGGAGATGAACAAGTCGCCTGCAATTTCCTGTTCCTTGCCGTCCTGCTTGTAGGTCAGGGAGAGAATCTTGCCTGTCTTGTCGGTGTGAATCTGGGTGACTTCGCTGTTCATGAGAATCTTACCGCCCATTTTTTCAATTTCGGAAGCGGTGATTTCCCAGAGCTGACCCGGACCATACTTCGGGTAATAGAATTCTTCAATCAGGGAAGTTTCCACCTTGCGGTTGGTCTTATTCGGATTCAGCTTGGAGAACATATCCTTGATAACGGCAGTGATGGACAAGCCCTTGACACGCTGCGAGCCCCAGTCTGCGGAGATTTCTCTCGGATGGCGACCCCACAGCTTTTCGGTGTAGCCCTCGAAGAACATGGAATACAGCTTTTTGCCGAAGCGATTGATATAGAAGTTTTCCAGAGAGGATTCTTCCTTTTTGCCGATGGTGCTCTTTAAGTAGCTGCATCCGGCTGCAACGGTAGTAGCGAAGCCCATGTTCTTGATGGTATCCCACTTCAGGGAAACCGGATAGTCAAAGAACTTATGCTTATAATAAATTCTGGATACTCGATTCCGCACCAGCATGACACGGTCGGTTTTTTCCGGGTCTGGACCGCCGGCAGCGAGTTTCTTTTCCCGATGCAGCTTGATGTCATCGAACGACGGCTTGCCCTGACGTGGCATCATCTTTTGCCACCAGTCCATAACCTGCTGGTCTTTGGAGAAGAACCGGTGTCCGCCAATGTCCATGCGGTTGTTTTTATATTTTACGGTTTTCGAGATACCGCCGATGGCATTGCTTTCTTCTAAGATGGTGATGGAATACTCCTTTGGGGCACGCTGGAGCAGCTCATAGGCTGCGGTCAACCCTGCCGGCCCTGCACCAATAATCACCACGTTTTTCATGATGATAATACCTTCCTTAATTTGATAGATGTTTTTCATTTGCTTCCATCCACATTCCCTGTATTCGGGATAGAAAATCATGGTTTATTTTTTTGTAGATGGGTAAACAAACAGACAATTTTGGGCTTCTTCACAAAAAAACTGTAAATCTCGGTTGATTTTTTGTGGATTGCCAAACAAATTTATTATATCATATTTTCAGAACGCTGTCAACAAAATGAGCGGTTTTTAAATCTTTTTTCTTTTTTTACAAGATTTCCGGTTTGGTTTGTGGTAGAATCAGAGATAGAAAAAGGAGGAATGCGAGATGCAAAAATCATATCAGAAAAACGAGCATGAAATTTATCTGGAGAACGAAGCCGGCGAGCGAATCGCAGAAATTTTGTTTCCGGAGGTAGAACCGAAGGTCTATTGCATCCAGCGGACGTTTGTAGACGACAGCCTGCGGGGGCAGGGGGTTGCCGGAACGCTGATGGAGCTTGCAGTGCAGGCGATTCAGGAGCAGGGCGGAACGGTTACGGCGACGTGCTCGTATGCTCAACATTGGCTGGAGAAGCACGCCAAATAAACGAAACCGCAGAAGAACCGGACGTTTGCGGGCGGAGCAGGGCGGAACGGTTACAGCGACTTGTTCGTATGCTCAACATTGGCTGGAGAAGCACGCCAAATAAAGCCTCCCCTTTCATGGGAGATAATTAGAAGACCCATCCGTATCGGAACAGTTGACGTTCCGGTGCGGATGATTTTATATTGCATTCAAAGAAGCACCCGTCCAATCAGGCTTTCGTAGATGTCGGCATTTTCAGAGCGGGGTTCTTCTTGTTTTGTTTTTTTGTGGGGTGTTCCCTCGGACTGATTCCAATAGAGCAGGGTGCTTTTCCAGTTGGTAATGGGCTGCTGATTTTTCGTCATCCAGCCCGTTTCCGTATAGTAATCATAAAACTTCTGGACATCCACGCAAAGCCCCTCTTGTTCTGCAAACGTCTGAATCTCTATCAGCGTTGGAATCTTTTTACTGGTTGCATCTAAGATAGATAGATTTCTTTCTTCTTTTTCTTCTTGTTCTTCTATCTTCTTATTCTGTTGCCCGTTGCTTGCCGTTGGCTTGTCCATGGTTTGCCCCTCGTTTGACCGCAGGCTTGCCCCTGCCTGAAACAAATCGAAGTTTTTAATCGCAAATACGGTACAATTTGGGTATGCAGTCTTTGCCACACACCCTGCCGCTTCAAGGTGTTTGATGGCAGTCCGCACCTTTTTGACAGATAGTCCGGTTTTCTCCGCCAGCCGTGTGTAACTGGAAACCATACCGCCCCTTGGAACAGGAATTCCGTGCCAGCTGTTCGGGACAATATCCGCTTCAATGAGCAGCCGTACAAAGACTGCCACGGTGTTTGCATCGTCAGACCATTCCCAGTTCCGAAAAAAGAGCCGTGGTAATGTTACATAGCCGTTTTCTAGCATCGCTTCTCACCGCCTAATATTTTGCATGAAATATTGCTGGTTTGCAGGTGAATGGATAATATCATCAAAAATTCCTCCCTTTCTTGTATGACTGGAGGTTGCCGAGATGGACAGCCCCCTTCATATTACAGGGATTTTCGGGAAAAACTTGTATGCAAACGTACAAGTTTCGAAACGAATTTACAGCTTTGTCAAAAAAATTGGAGGATGCGACAAAAATAAATCTAAAAACTTGTATGAAATGCCGAACGGATGGGAGCAACTTTGTGAATAAAATCAGAATGAAGTGTGTATTTTTGCTTCATAAATCGCACGCCGATACAAAAACAGGTAGAAAAAAACCGTCAGTTCAATGACATCCGATAGGGCGGTTATTTTTTTGTCGTACTAAGTGTCGTACAGGCACTTTTAGCAAAAAACAAAAACCCACGCAATTCCGAAAAAGTCTCGAAACTGCGTGGGTTTTCTCTGGTCTGAGTGACCGGACTTGAACCGGCGGCCTCTACCACCCCAAGGTAGCACGCTACCAACTGCGCCACACCCAGATAAACGGGGAAGCGTGCCACTGCACGCAGTTCCCCCAATTGCATATAAAAAACTTAGTGATTCAAGCCGTTCCGCAGAGCATCGGCACAATCATCGCCAACTTCTGCACTGACGATTTCCAGTGCATTGCAGTCATACTGGAACCGCAGAACAAAGGCAACCATGCCCGGGTTATCTGCAATCCGGAACGATACGGTTACTTCATCGCCCTGCTTTGCAGTAACAGAATCCGCAGTCAGAACAAAGTCGCTTGCATTGGTTGCAGTCTGTGCTTCTGGTGTTGCATCGCCGACCGTAATGCAGCCGTTGGTGACAGACGGAACGAGTGTCTTTGCATCCCAGTTTGCAAATTCAGAATTATACTGCGAGTCAGACAGGTGGATGACATAATTGCCGTCCGGAGTGGTTTCCTTTACCTTAAAGGTAACGTTGATCATATCGCCATTGAATACGATATCCTGCGACTTGGTCATATCCATCCAGTAAGCCTGGAAAGTATCCAGCTTTTCGGTGTAAGGAGCAGCAGTGTTCTGGTTCGGGTCAACCACTGCACCGCCGTTGCTGCTCGGTGTGGTAACAACTTCGGTGACAACCTTGCCGTTATCGTCCACAACCTTGTTGCCGCTGTCATCGGTTACTGCTGCATAAGAGGTAACGACTTCGCTGTTGCCATTAGAAGCACTGTTGCCATTAGAAGCGTTGTTGCCGCCACCATTGGAAGCGTTGCCGTTTGCCGGTGTTGCGGAGTTAGAAGAGCCGCCTGCTGCGGTAGTAACAGCATTGCCGTTGCTGTCGGTTGCTTCGGTAGCATCCTGACTGCTGTCGCTAGAACCATTCTGATTGCCCCATGTAAATTCAATTTCTTTTACCATGAAATCAGTCGCACCGGATGCCAGAACTTCATTTCCGCTTGCATCGGTCACGGCTTCACCCTGTGCATCGGTTTCAACCGGCAGGGTTGCTGCGGAAACTTCTGCGGCATCGCTGTTCTTGCTGCTGGAATCATTATCCCCTGAGCATCCAACTGCGGCCATGCCCAAAAAGCAAGCCAGAAGAACTGCAATCCCTTTTGTTGTTTTTGATTTCATATAAATCTTCCTTTCTATTTTTCAATCCGAACAGTCCGCAGATGGGACGGGATTCACTTTCAAAAATCGTGTTGCAAAAATTACAACGCCCTCTATTATACTGCATTTTGTTCCGTTCGTCAAGTATTTTTTCGCTTTTTCTGTGGAACGTGTTTATTATACTGCATTTTTTTTGGTTCGTCAAGTCCTTTTGAGAAAATATCATGCAGCTTTCACACAAATTGCACAGTATTTTCGTGTGGAATTGCAGAACTGCTGTGAAACCATACAAGCCAGTGGAAATTTCCGTTCTTTTTTCCAAATTATCACAAAACCATTTGCAATTCAACGCAAAAAAGGGTATACTAAAAGAAAAAAGAAAAAAACGGACAAAAAGGGGAAGTGGAACATATGAAAGAAAAAGAAACCACAAATGCAATGTCTTGTCCAACCAAATCGCCGGAGGCATCCGCCCGCTGGAAAATGATTCTGTCCGGCGTCATCTTTCTGGTGCTGGTGGTCGCCGTGACCATTCTGATGATACCGGTGATGCGTCTGATGATGCAGGAGGGCGGAAAAGAGCAGCTGATTGAAAAAATCCAGTCCTATGGCATTTTTGCACCGCTGTTGTTTGTCCTGTTGCAGGTGATTCAGATTGTCGTTGCGTTTATTCCAGGTGGGCCAATCCCGATGATTGGCGGAGCGGTGTTCGGCATGGTGCCGGGGATTCTGCTCAGTCTGGCAGGGTCATTTCTGGGAACAGCAATTGTCTATTATCTGGTGCAGTGGATTGGACGACCGCTTTTGAATCTCTTTGTAAAAGAAGAGCACCTCGAACGGTTTTCCTTTTTAACGAATCGGCGGAAGATGGAACGGATTGTGTTTCTATTATTTTTGTGTCCGGGCTTGCCGAAAGATGCCCTGACGTACATTGTCGCCTTTAATAAGACGATTCCGCCGCTGCCGTTGTTTTTTCTGACAACGATTGCCCGATTTCCGGCGATGGCATTGACGGTGAAGATGGGCAGCAGCTTATGGGAAGGCAACTGGAAGATGACAGCGTTGGTCGTTGGCATTCTGATTTTGATTGCAGTGGCTGGCGGCTTGATTCGCTGGCATCATAAAAAGAAACATGGAAAAAGCCTTTGACGGCTCGAACATATCAAAACAGGCAGGCGAAAGAATCGTGCTGCCTGTTTTTGTGCAGTTTTCTGATTGATTCTTGTTGATTTTTCGCTTTTCAATCGAAGCTGTGCAGCGTTGGCATTCTGATTCACTGGCATCACAAAAAGAAACATGAAAAACGTCTTTGACGGCTCGAATATCGCAAAACAGGCAGGCGAAAGAAATCGTGCTGCCTGTTTTTTTATGCGGTTTTTTAGATGATTTTTGCTTTTTAATAAGAGCCGTGCAGCGTTGGCGGTCTAATTCGCTGACATCATAAAGAAGCACGGAAAGAGCCTTTGACGGCTCAAACATCCACAAGCAGGCAGGCGAAAGAATCGTGCTGCCTGTTTTTTGTGCAGGTTTCTGGATGATTTTTGCTGTTTTTGCTTTTTAATCGGAACTGTGCAGCGTTGGCACTTGATTCACTGGTATCACAAACAGAAACATGAAAAACGTCTTTGACGGCTCAAACATTCCCAAAGCAGGCAGGCGAAAGAAATCGTGCTGCCTGTTTTTTGTGCAGGTTTCTGGATGATTTTTGCTGTTTTTGCTTTTTAATCGGAACTGTGCAGCGTTGGCGGTCTAATTCGCTGACATCATAAAGAAGCAAGGAAAGAGCCTTTGACGGTTCGAACATCCCCAAGCAGGCAGGCGAAAGAAATCGTGCTGCCTGTTTTTGTGCAGTTTTCTGATTGATTCTTGTTGATTTTGGCATCTTAATCGGAACTGTGCAGCGTTGGCACTCGATTCGCTGGCATCATAAAAAGAAACATGGAAAAAGTCTTTGACGGCTCGAACATATCAAAGCAGGCAGGCGAAAGAATCGTGCTGCCTGTTTTTATGCCGTTTTCTGGATGATGCTTGCTGATTTTTGCTTTTCAATCGCAATTGTGCAGTGTTGGTATTTCTGATTCGCTGGTATCACAAACAGAAACATGAAAAACGTCTTTGACGGCTCAAACATCTCCAAACAGGCAGGCGAAAGAATCGTGCTGCCTGTTTTTTTGCAGTTTTCTGATTGATTCTTGTTGATTTTTCGCTTTTCAATCGAAGCTGTGCAGCGTTGGCACTCGATTCACTGGTATCACAAACAGAAACATGAAAAACGTCTTTGATGGCTCAAACATTCCCAAAACAGGCAGGCGAAAGAAATCGTGCGGCCTGTTTTTGTATGCAGCTTTCTGGATGATTCTTGCTGTTTTTTCTCTTTTCAACAGAATTTGGCGGAACAAATCGCAAAAACCAATCAAAATCCTGTGCAATCCTGCAAGTTCTTTCAAAAAGCATCAAAAATCAGTCGACCGACTCGCAATTAGAATGGAATTGTGGAAAAATAATTGTGCAATCTGCATAAAACTGAAAACGTTTTCTTATGCAAATGACTGATTTTCGGCGTTTTTGAATTTTTTTGACCGAAAAGGCTTGCATTTTCGTTAGAACTGTGTTAGAATAAAACCATCGAAAGAACAGAACGAAATCAAACGAAAAAGGAGATGACCAAACGTGCTTGCAGAAGAACGACACGCTTTGATTTTGGATTTGGTCAATCAGCAGGGAAATGTAAAATTAACCGAATTATGCAGTCGGTTGCACGCATCCCAGTCCACCATTCGGCGGGATTTGCTAGAGCTTTCCGAACAAGGTCTGCTGACAAAAGTCCACGGCGGAGCAATTTCCAGGAATGAACGCTTCTTTCCGGTGGAACACAATATGGAGGAGAAAGCAAATCTCTATATTGCAGAAAAAACTGCGATTGCCCGCTATGCAGCATCGCTGCTCGAAGAAGGCGACTTTGTTTATCTGGATGCCGGAACGACCACAGAAAAGGTGATTGATTTCATCCCACTGAAAAAAATCACGTTTGTGACCAACGGCTTCCTGCACGCCAAGCGGCTGGCACAGCGTGGCTTTCAGGTCTACATCCCAGCCGGAGCAGTCAAAGCTGCCACCGAGGCAATCATCGGAGCAGAATGTGTGCTGAGCCTGCAAAGCTATAACTTCACCAAGTGTCTGATGGGCGTGAATGGAATCTCGCTCACGGCTGGCTTATCCACACCGGATAAGGGCGAGGCAAGCGTGAAAAAAGCTGCGATTCACCAATCCAAGCAAGTTTATTTTCTGGCAGACCACTCCAAATTCGACCAGATTTCAGCCATTACCTTTGCACACCTGAACGGCGTGCAGATTATTACAGACCGGCTTCCCGACCAGAAATACCGTTCGGAAGCCACGATTCGGGAGGTTTTGTAAATGATTTATACCGTTACTTTTAATCCGGCAATTGATTATATCGTCCACACCGGAACGATGCAAGTGGGACAGGTCAACCGCTCGCAGGGCGAGGAACTGTATTTCGGCGGAAAGGGCATCAATGTTTCGTTCGTCCTGCACGAACTGGGCTTGCCCTCCAAGGCACTGGGCTTTGTGGCAGGGTTCACAGGAGCAGCCATTGAAGCAGGCATTCAGGAGCAGGGCATTGCAACCGATTTTGTTCATCTGGACAGCGGTTTTTCCAGAATCAACGTCAAAATTAAGTCCGGCGAGGAAACCGAGCTGAACGGACAAGGCCCGAACATCTCAGAAGCAGCCGTTGCAGAATTATTTGAAAAGCTGAACCAGCTGCAAGACGGCGACATCCTGATTCTGGCAGGCAGCATTCCGAACACCATGCCGGCAGACAGCTATGAAAAGATTCTGGCACATCTTTCCGATAAGAAGATTAAGGTTGTCGTGGATGCCACGAAAGACCTGCTGCTGAAAGTGTTGCCGTATCATCCATTCCTGATTAAGCCAAACAATCACGAGTTGGGCGAGTTGTTCGGCGTGACACTCCACAGCATCGAAGAAATTGCAACCTATGCGAAGAAGTTGCAGGAAATGGGTGCACAGAATGTTCTGATTTCCATGGCAGGCGATGGAGCACTCTTGATTGACGAAACCGGAAAACAGCACGTCTGTGGCGTATGTAAGGGCACGGTGAAAAATTCCGTTGGTGCAGGCGATTCCATGGTGGCTGGATTTGTGGCAGGTTCGATGCACGGCGATTATGAAGCAGCCTTGAAACTGGGAACGGCTGCCGGCGGTGCAACTGCCTTTTCCGAAGGTTTGGCACAGCGAGCAGAAATTGAACGGTTGTTGCAGCAGCTGTAAAAATCAGAAACAGATAGGAGGAACGCATTATGCGGATTGTTGATTTATTGAGCAAAGACAGTATCTTATTAAACGCCAGCCCGAAAAACAAGGCAGAAGCCATTGATCTGCTGGTGGATTTACAGGTCAAGGGCGGAAAGATTACCGATCGGGAAACTTACAAGCAAGGCATTCTGGCAAGAGAAGAAAACGGCTCGACCGCCGTCGGCGAAGGCATTGCCATCCCGCACGCAAAGAATGCAGCCGTGAAAGCCCCCTCTCTGGCAGCGATGACCGTTCCGGACGGCGTGGACTATGAAGCACTGGACGATGAACCATCCAACCTGTTATTCATGATTGCAGCTCCGAGTGATGGCGGAGATGTGCATTTGGAAGTGCTCTCCCGTCTGATGGTCATTCTCATGGATGAAGATTTCCGTGCAAAGCTGCTGGCAGCCGAAAGCAAGGAAGCATTCCTGCAGGTCATTGACGAGATGGAACGGGAAAAATATCCGGATGAACCGCAGGAAGCCCCAAAAGCTGCACCGGAAGCAGACGGCAGAATCAAGGTACTGGCAGTCACCGCTTGCCCGACCGGTATCGCCCATACTTACATGGCAGCGGAAGCCCTCGAAAAGGCAGGCAAGAAGCTGGGCATTTCGATTAAAGTAGAAACGAATGGTTCTGGCGGTGCAAAGAACATCCTCACCAAGGAAGAAATCGAACAGTGTGATGGTATCATTGTTGCAGCCGACAAGAATGTCGAAATGGCACGGTTTGACGGGAAAAAGGTCTGGAAGACCAAAGTTTCCGATGGTATCAAGATTCCGGAAGAACTGATTCAGAAGATTGAATCCGGAGATGTTCCGGTTTACCACCACGCAGGCGGAGCAGGCGAATCGCAGGATTCCGGCGACAACGAAAGCTTCGGCAGAAAGATGTACAAACATCTGATGAACGGCGTTTCCAATATGTTGCCGTTCACGATTGCCGGCGGTATCTTCATTGCAATTGCCTTTTTGATTGATACGATTGCCGGAGCACCGCAGGACAGCAACTTCGGTACGTATACCGCCGCAGCTGCTTTCTTCAAGACCATCGGCGGATATGCCTTTAACTTCATGGTGCCGATTCTGGCAGCCTATATCGGTAAATCCATTGCAGACCGCCCCGGCTTCTTAGTCGGTTTGGTCGGCGGTTATCTGGCAACCACAGGTTCGACCTTTGCAGCGATTAGCGGCGATGTGCCATCCGGTTTCTTGGGTGCGTTGCTGGCTGGTTTCGCTGGCGGTTTCTTGATGCTGGGTGTCGAAAAGCTCTGTGACCATATGCCAAAGGCTCTGAACGGCATCAAGCCGGTTCTGATTTATCCGCTGGTTGGATTGGGAATGATTGCCATTGTGATGTGTGCCGTCAATCCGTTCATGGGCATGATCAACACCGGACTTTCCGACCTGCTGAACAGCATGGGCAGTTCCAGCAAGATTCTGCTGGGTTGTGTACTGGGCGGTATGATGTCGATTGATATGGGCGGCCCATTCAACAAGGCAGCGTATGTATTTGGTACAATGGCAATCGCCTCCGGCAGCTATGATATTATGGCAGCCGTTATGATTGGCGGTATGGTTCCGCCGATTGCAATCGCCCTCTCGACCACGTTTTTCAAGAATCGCTGGACAGAAGACGAACGCAAGAACGGCCCTGTCAACTATATCATGGGACTGAGCTTCGTCACAGAAGGTGCAATCCCGTATGCAGCAGCTGACCCGCTGAGAGTCATTCCGGCTTGTGTGATTGGTGCTGCAACCGCAGGCGGTCTTTCCATGGCATTTGACTGCACCCTGATGGCACCGCACGGCGGTATCTTCGTATTCGCAGTGGTTGGCAACTGGCCATTCTACCTGCTCTCGCTGGCGATTGGTTCTCTGGTTGGAATGCTGATGCTGGCAGTTCTCAAGAAGAAAAAAGTGCCGGCAACCGCAGAATCATGAAAATAATTATCTAAAAGAAAAGAAAAACTGTTGACAAATATTGTGGAATCTGCTATCATATAGACAGATTTCACACAAAATCTGAAAAAAAGGCGAACTTGCCTTCTAATAAAAAACAAAAATAAAAAATGAGAAAATCAAAAGGAGCGATTTATTATGGTAAGCAAAACTGTAACAGTCATCAACGAACAGGGACTGCATATGCGTCCGGCAGGCATTCTGGCAAAGGCAGTTGCCGTACACAAAGATTGTAAAGTCACCCTGCACGCAAACGGCAAGACGATTGCCGCAAAGGCAGTGATGCAGATTATGGCAGCTTGTATGAAGAAGGGCTGCGAAGTGGAAATCGTCTGCGACGGTGCAAACGAACAAGCGGTTCTGGATGAGATTTCCAAACTGTTTGAAGACGGCTTCGGCGAATAATGCCAACGAAAAAATGAGAGGCTCAGCATGCAGGATGGACGGGAAACGTGACATCCTGCATTGTATATCAAAAGGAAGTGTCAGCATGAAAGAATTTTGTTATACCATAAAGAATGCAGTCGGCGTGCACGCCAGACCAGCAGGAGCACTGGCAAGAATGGCAGAAAAATATGACAGCACCATTCTGATTGAAAAAGATGGCACAGCCGTCAACCTTGAAAAGCTGCTTGCTGTCATGAAGCTGAACATCCAGTATCAGGAAACCGTAAAAGTCACCATTGAGGGTTCGGACGAAGCAGCTGCATTGGAACAAATTCAGACTTTTTTTGAAGAGAATCTATAAGAATCGGACAGAAGGAGGAAGCACCCATGAATATTTGGCACGATATTGAACCAGAACGCATTTATCCAACAGATTTTACCGCAGTGGTAGAAATCTCCAAGGGCAGCAACATGAAATATGAACTGGACAAGAAAACCGGTATGCTGTCTTTGGACAGAGTGTTGTTCACTGCAACGTATTATCCCATGAATTACGGCTTTATTCCCAGAACATACGGCAACGACAACGACCCTTTGGACGTGCTGATTCTCTGTTCTGCTCCGATTCAGCCGATGACATTGGTTCGGTGTTATCCGATTGGGGTCATGACGATGGAAGATAGCGGAATGGGCGATGAAAAAATCATTGCGATTCCCTATAGCGACCCAACGTATATGAGTTACACCAGCGTGGACGAACTGCCGAAGCATATCTTTCAGGAACTGAAACATTTCTTTTCGGTGTATAAGCAGCTCGAAGGAAAAAAGACAGAAGTCAATGACATTGGAGGCCCGACAGAAGCCATTGCGATTATTCAAGAGGCAATGGACAGCTATCAGAAAAAGTTTGGTTCTGCTCAGAATCAGGAGGTGTGAAAGATGACTGTATTTTCAGGAAAAGGTGTTTATGGAGCGATTGCCATCGGAAAACTCTCCATTTTTAAGAAGAATGATACCACGATTAAGCGGATGCACGTGGAAGATACCGAGGCGGAAAAGGCAAGAGTCGAAGCTGCAAAGACGGCTGCCTGTGAACAGTTGCAGGCAATCTATGAAAAGGCATTGAAAGAAGTTGGCGAAACCAACGCCCAGATTTTCGAGATTCACATGATGATGCTGGAAGATGAGGATTACAACGAAAGCATTGCCAACATCATTGAAACCCAGAAAGTCAACGCAGAATATGCCGTTGCTGTGACGGCGGACAACTTTGCAGAGATGTTTTCTTCTATGGATGATGCATATATGCAGGCAAGAGCAACAGATGTGAAAGACATTTCGAACCGCATCATTGCAAACCTGACCGGAAACATCTCCGGTGCAGCCGCATCCGAGGAAAGCATGATTATTTGTGCAGACGACCTTGCTCCGAGTGAAACCGTTTCGCTGGATAAAGATAAAGTGCTGGCGTTTGTCACCGCACACGGTTCTTCCAACTCGCACACGGCGATTCTTGCAAGAAACATGAATATTCCGGCAGTCATCGGCGTGGGCGATGCATTCTTGCAGGCGATTCAAAACGGCATGGAAGCCATTGTAGACGGCTTTACGGGAGAAATTTTCGTAGACCCAGATGAGGCAACAAAGGCTCGGCTGCTCGAAAAGCAGCAAAAGGATTTGGAACAAAAACGCTTGCTGCAAGAACTCAAGGGCAAGAAAAACATCACCAAAGACGGCATAGAAATTCAGATTTATGCCAACATCGGCGGCGTTGACCATATCGGTGCAGTGCTGATGAACGATGCTGGCGGAATTGGGCTGTTCCGGAGCGAGTTTCTGTATCTCGAAAACAGCGATTACCCGACCGAAGAACAGCAGTTCTTAGCATACAAGCGAGTACTGGAAAGCATGGCTGGAAAGAAAGTCATCATCCGGACGCTGGACATCGGAGCAGATAAGCAGGTGGATTATTTCAATCTGAAAAAAGAAGATAATCCAGCAATGGGCTATCGGGCAATTCGGATTTGCCTGACCCGTCCGGACATCTTTAAGACGCAGCTGCGTGCCCTCTATCGGGCATCGGTTTACGGTAATCTAGGCATTATGTTCCCGATGATTACCAGCGTTTCTGAGGTGCAAAAGGTTCTGGAGATTTGTAAGACTGTTCGGGAAGAATTGCAGGCAGAGCAAATTCCATATGCCGAAAAGATTGAACTTGGTATTATGATTGAAACGCCAGCTGCTGCGATTATCAGCGACCAGCTTGCACCGCTGGTGGATTTCTTCAGCGTTGGAACGAACGACTTGACCCAGTATACCTTAGCGTGTGACCGGCAGAATCCAGATATTGAATCGTTCTGCGATACCCATCACGAAGCGATTTTACGCTTGATTGCATGGAGTGCGAAGAACGCTCACGAACACGGGGCATGGATTGGCATTTGCGGCGAACTGGCAGCAGATACGTCCTTGACCGAGCGATTTTTGCGGATGGGAATTGATGAACTTTCCGTTTCGCCAACCTTTGTCTTAAAGGTACGGGATGCCGTGCGAAAGGTTGACTTGCACACAAAAGAAAATTGAGAATCAGCACCTTGCTAAAAGCCGATTTTAGCAGGGTGTTTTTTTATGTTCGGAGAAGTTATCCGGATACGAGCCGCAGGCAAAAGCGGTCGAGCTGGCTCAGCTCGGCGGAGAGGGATTGTTAAGGGGGACAAGCTGTCCCCCTTAACAGACGTATTGATGAGAGAAAAGAAAAATCGAAGAGCAGGAAGAAACTGCGGTTCGCCATTCTAAGAAACAAAAATAATTCCAGAAAACAGGAATCGGAGAGCGATTCATAGACAATTCGGACAACGCAGCCACCGGCGAACCGCACAGAGGCAAAAGAGCGGAGCGATTTTTGCCGGATGCGAAAGACCGTTTTCCCAAGAGCAGATTCTTCTTAGGAAAACCGCTTGCATCCGGTTCGGCAAGGCTGGGGCACATCCCCAGCTTGCCTTGGGAATCGCAATTGCCCCTGAAACCTTGTGTTCTCATTGCAACCTTCTGATTCTGATGGCAATTGCGATTCTTTGCGATTCTCTCTTAGATTTTTGTTTGCGATTTTCAATCCGATTTTATTTGCTTCGCAAATGTGGGCTGCTCGCCCACACCTCGCCAGCATTTTTGAAAAATTGCTGGATCAAAAAACTTTTCGTTTGCCTGCGGCTCGCAATTTTCCCCTCGTTGACAACTCCCCAAAAATCCGCTATAATAAGAAACGAATTTGATTCAGAAACCACAACAGAAAGGGCGAATCCCATGCAGTTTTTCAAAAAACATATGAAGCAACTCGGTACTATCGTCACGCTCTTGGCACTCTTTTTTGTCGTCTGGAAAATGGTGACGATGGACGTTGATTATGGAGCATTTGCAACCCCACGTGCCATGGTGATTTTGGTGCTGAGTATTCTTCTACAGGCACTGATTTTTTGTTACATGACCTTCCCATGGCTGCACTTGGTGCGGATTTTATCCGGAAAGAAAATTTCCGGCAAACAGGCATTGCCCGTTTATACAAAAGCCAACCTCATGAAATACATCCCCGGCAATGTTTTTCAATATGTTGCCCGCAACAAACTTGCCAGTGAAGCCAACATCAGCCATGTGGATGTTGCTCTGGCGACTGTGCTGGATATTGGAATGAGTATGCTTGCTCCGTTTCTCATCTCGCTGCTGTTGATGCGGCGGCAGATTTTCACCGTTCTGGCAGCCTATCAGAAAACCTTTTTGCTGGTTCTGATGATTGGCATTGCAGCAGTCTGTTTGTTTCTTGTATTGGTTCGCTGGAAGTTTCGGGACAAGCTGCACGCTTACTTTGAAAAGTATCGCCGTCTTTTGCAGAAGAAAACACTCGGACAACTGGCACTGGCATTTCTGCTCTACCTGCTGCAAAGCGTTCTGTGTGTGGGCTTGTATGCCTTGCCATTGCTGGGCGTGGTGAGCGTTCCAGCAGAAAAAATTCCGCAGTTTTTAGGGGCATATCTGTTCTCTTGGATTGTGGGCTTTATTACGCCCGGCTCTCCGGGGGGAATCGGCATTCGGGAAGCCGTGATGATGCTGATTTGCGGCACGTTTTTGGATACGCCGTCCATTGTCCTGTATGCGGTCATGATGCGGCTAGCATCCACTTGTGCGGATGTTGTCGCCTTTGGAATCGGGGCAGGCTATCAGCAAATCCAGCAGAAAAAGGCAAGGTGAACGAGAATGTATCGAATTTTCATTGTGGAAGATGATAGCACCATGGCAGCGGTGATGAAGAAGCAAATCGAATCTTGGGGGCATTCTGTCCATGTGGCAACGCAGTTTTCCGATATCCTGTCGGAGTTTACCGCTTATGATCCACATATGGTGCTGATGGACGTGATGCTGCCGTTTTTCAATGGCTATCACTGGTGCAGTGAGATTCGGAAAATCTCCAATGTTCCTGTGATGTTCATTTCCTCTGTTTCGGATAATATGAATATTGTCATGGCAATGAACATGGGCGGAGATGATTTCATTGCAAAGCCAGTGGATTTAACAGTCATGATGGCAAAGATACAAGCAATGCTCCGGAGAACATACGATATGGGCGGAAAGATTCCGGTGCTGGAACATCAGGGGGCAGTTTTGAACCTGAACGATGCGGTTTTGACGTATCAGGGCAAGCAACTCGAACTGACGAAAAACGAGTTTCGGATTTTACAGACGCTGTTAGAGCAGAAAGGCAAGATTGTCAGTCGGGAAACATTGATGATGAAATTGTGGCAGGTGGATTCCTATGTGGAGGAGAACACCTTGACTGTCAATGTGACCCGTCTGCGGAAAAAGCTGGAGCAAATCGGCTTGGGCGGATGGATTCGGACAAAAGTCGGCAGCGGATACTTGATTGAATAACACAAAAAATCGGAATGGACAAGCATACCATTCCGATTTTTTCCAATTTTTCAGCTTGAAAGGAGCATACAATATGCAGCACAAGAAACGGGCACGCATCCTGCTACAGTTTTTCTGGGAACAGCGAATGGTCGGGTTGTTTTTGGTTTTGGCAATTTCGATTTTTGCACTGGTCTTTTCCATGTATGATATAAAGTTAGAGGCGATTCTCTACGCATCGATGCTCTGCTTGACAGCAGGTTTGCTGTTTGAGGGGGTGCATCTGATATCTTATCTTCGCCGACATACAGAACAGCAGAAACGCTTGCAGGGGCTGCCGTTTTTCTATTCGGAACTGCCACCGCCTCGCACGCTTGCCGAGCAGGACTTGCAAGCGATGGTGCAGAAACTGGGGGAGCAATACACCGCCGTTACTACTGACTGGCAGCGACAGCAAAAAGAGAGTCTGGACTATTACAGTGCATGGGTGCATCAAATCAAAACGCCGATTTCCAGCATGAAAATGATTTTGCAGCAGGAGGACACCGAGGAAAACCATCTACTTTCGGCGGAGCTGTTCCGGATTGAACAGTATACCGAGATGGCATTGCAATATTTGCGGCTGGACAGCAAGACGAATGATTTTGTCTTTCAGCAGTATGATTTAGACAGCATCATCCGGCAAGCCATCCGAAAATATGCACCGCAGTTCATTCTGCGGAAAATCCGGCTCATCTACGAACCCGTTTCCATGACGATTTTGACGGATGAAAAATGGATGCTGTTTCTGTTGGAGCAGCTGCTCTCGAATGCCATCAAGTATACACCGCATGGCAGCGTGACCATCTCCGTGACACCGGAAAAAGTCTTGCAGGTTGCTGATACCGGCATTGGCATTGCACCGGAGGACTTGCCCCGCATTTTTGAAAAGGGTTTTACCGGATACAACGGCAGAGCCGACAAAAAGTCAACGGGTTTGGGGCTGTATCTGTGCCAGCAGGCAGCGAAAAAGATATCTGTTTCGCTTTCGGTCACGTCTGAGGTGGGGAAAGGGTCGGTCTTTTCCGTGCATCTCGATATTCCGCCTTTGCAAGTAGAATGAAATCTCTATTCAGATAAAGCAACTTGAAAGCTTTTTCGTTCATCCGACAGGCAGTGAATCCGCTCGGCAAAGTTGGAACGAATCCGTTTTTCCGCCTATCTTGCCATTCCATCCTTGCAGGCAGAATGAAATCTTTACTCAGAGGGCAGCGAAAGCGTTTTCGTTCATCCGGCAGGCAGTGAATTTGCTCGGCAAAGTTGGAACGAGTCCGTTTTTCCGCCTATCTTGACATTCCATCCTTGCAGGCAGAATGAAATCTTTACTCAGAGGGC
>UMHK01048161.1_pt1 | contig 74970 bp, 72 predicted proteins | sample 1965521 | NCBI WGS metagenome assembly UMHK01 (sample SAMEA4836097, study PRJEB28245) | human gut metagenome | biome: gut microbiome; material: fecal sample | place: Denmark | collected 2008
AAAACCAGCCGCCTGCTTTGTGCATTTGCACGGCAGGCGGCTGGTTTTTACGTTCGTTTATTATTAAGGGCAACACCGCAATATACCCAAATTGCGGGGCCGCTTTTTTCAAAATTCTGCCTGCATTGTTTGGCTGCCGGTTCCGCGCAGCTGCATTATTTTTCCCATGGGCTGCGGATAATTTCACCGCTGTCCACTTTCATGCAGCGCTCCACGGTTGCCCCGGCTTTGATGGTTGCACGGGGGGCGGCATGCACACCGTCTTCCAGCACGGCGTTATGGTCCACAATGGCACCGGCATTGATGATGCACCCTGCCCCCACTTTGGTTCCTGCGCCCACAAAGGCAAATGGCAGCACCACGGTCCCTGCCCCCAGGGCTGCGCTGCTGCATACTTCTGCCGCCGGGTGTTCAAACACCGGTGTCTGGTAGCCCGCAGCCACCAGCTTTTGCAGCCATTGCAGCCGCAGCTCATTGTTGCCAAGGCCCACAAAAGCCGCGGTGCAGCGTTCCCTGATGGTGGGATCCAGGTAATCTGCCAGTTTGCCCGCAGCGTCCGGTGCCTGGTCATCCAGGTACAAAATACGGGAATAGCCGCCGGCTTCCGCCAGCATTTCTCCCAGCTGTGTGCCAAAGCCCCCCTTGCCAAGCACAAGGGCTGTGTGGAACAATTTCATTGCGATACCCCTTTCCCATCCTGCCTTATGGCAGTATTTTCTGGTATGGTTATTATAGCACAAAAATCCTTATCAAAAAAGTCATACTTCACCCCGTTTTTCTCCATCAACTTTGACAAAAAGCCCTATCTTATTTTAAACACAATAGGAAGTGCGCCAAAAAAAGTTTTGGCTCTTGCTTTTTTGCGCTGCACGCTTTACACTTTAATTACAGAGATTTTCCGTACGGGTGTTTTGTGTGTTATTCCGTACACAGCCCGCCGGGGGATCCAGCCATACATTAAAGGATGGAGGGCGACTTTGTGCATTACACGAATCTTTTCGGACCATTCCCGGTCGGTTTGCGCAGCTGTGTTCTTCATGCGGTGTATTATAAGCATAATAGCCTTGTATAAGCGCAGTGTACCCGTGTACACCGCGCTCTTATTTTTTGAAGGAGGATCTGTAACATGCCGAACCGTAAAAAGGTTGCCATCATCATGGGGTCTGACAGTGACTGGCCGGTTGTAAAAAGTGCCTGCGGGGTGCTGAAAGATTTCGATGTACCGTTTGAGGCGCACATTCTTTCCGCCCACCGTACGCCGGAAGCCGCCGCTGCCTTTGCCAAATCTGCCCGTGCCAATGGTTACGGTGTTATCCTGTGCGCTGCCGGTATGGCGGCCCACCTGGCAGGTGCCTTTGCCGCCAACACCACTTTGCCGGTGGTCGGCATCCCGATGAAGGGCGGTGCCATGGACGGTCTGGATGCTCTGCTTGCTACCGTGCAGATGCCTTCCGGCTTCCCGGTTGCCACGGTTGCCCTGAACGGTGCCAAGAACGCCGCTTACCTGGCCGTTGCCATCCTGGCTGTTGCCGATGATGAGCTTGCCGCTAAGCTGGATCAGTTCCGTGCCGACACCGCTGCCGCCATTGCCAAAAAGGACGCCGCCATAGCTGCCGAAGCCGCAGCTATGTAACTTCAAATCCCGGTTTATTTGCTGTTGTTTTATTCCTTTTTATAAAAAGGATTCCATAAATCAATTCATGAAAGAATATAAAGGAGCGCATTACAATGAACGTTGAAATTAAAGAACAGATGTACGAAGGCAAAGCTAAGCAGGTATTCGCAACTTCTGACCCCGAAATCGTTATGGTTCATTACAAGGACGATGCCACCGCCGGCGACGGCGAAAAGAAGGGCACCATCCGCGATAAGGGCATTGTCAACAACAAGCTGTCCAACGCTCTGATGCAGAAGCTGGAAAAAGAAGGCATCCCCACCCATTATGTTGAGGAGCTGAATGACCGCGATACCCTGGTCAAGAAGGTTCAGATCGTTCCTCTGGAAGTCATCATCCGCAATGTTGCCGCCGGCCACTTCAGCCTGCGCATGGGCGTGCCCGAGGGCAAGGTGTTCAAGACCCCCATCCTGGAGTACAGCTACAAGAACGACGACCTGCATGACCCGTTCATCAACCATTATTACGCCTTGGCCCTTGACCTTGCCACCCAGGAAGAGCTGGACACCATTGCCAAGTACGCCTTCAAGGTCAACGAAGTGCTGAAGAAGATCATGCTGGATGCCAACATCCGCCTGATTGACTTCAAACTGGAGTTTGGCCGCCTGTCTGACGGCACCATCATTCTGGCTGACGAGATCAGCCCGGATACCTGCCGCTTCTGGGATGCCACCACCGGTGCCCACCTGGATAAAGACCTGTTCCGCCGCAGCCTTGGCGGTGAGGCCGATGCCTACCAGGAAGTTATGAAGCGCCTGCTGGGCTGATTGAACCAAGCTTAGTCCAGCCAATGTTCAGGGTGTACTGGAACCGCCGTTCGCTCTTCCGGTGCACCCTGCCATCGTTTGAAACAGGAAACGGAGAACTCAATGAAGGAGCTTTGTCCCGCCGAAGCACTGCATGAAGAATGCGGCGTGTTCGGTATCTATGATTCCACCGGCAAAACCAACATGGTCAGCGCCGTGTACAGCGCGTTGTATGCCCTGCAGCACCGCGGCCAGGAAAGCTGCGGCATTGCCCTGAACGTGGACGGTGTGCTGACCGGCTACCGCGATCTTGGCCTGGTCAGCGAGGTATTTACCCCGCGCGTGCTGGCTGACCTGCCGCAGAATGCCAAGATGGCCACCGGCCATGTGCGCTATGCCACCAGCGGCCAGCGCACCCGCGCCAACGCCCAGCCCATGGTTCTGCACCACTGCAAGGGCACTATGGCCATCTGCCACAACGGCAACCTGACCAATGCCCCCCAGCTGCGCCACAAGCTGGAAATGAACGGTTCGATCTTCCACGGCACTTCGGACACCGAGGTCATCGGCTATCTGCTGACCCAGAACCGCCTGATCAGCCCGGATATTGAAACAGCTGTCTGCCGCACGATGGAGCAGATCGTGGGTGCTTACAGCCTGGTCATTATGACCCACACCAAACTGATCGCCGCGCGCGATCCTAATGGCTTCCGCCCTCTCTGCATTGGCCAGCTGCCGGATGGCTCCGGCTGGGCTTTTGCTTCGGAATCCTGCGCGCTGGATGCTGTGGGCGCCCGCTTTGTGCGCGATGTACTGCCCGGCGAGATCGTGGTGGCAGACTACACCGGCCTGCGCACCATCCGCACCCACTGCGGCACCGCGCCGCACACGATGTGCGTGTTTGAGTACATTTATTTTGCCCGCCCCGATTCCATCATCGAGGGCACCTGCGTGCATGACGCCCGCCTGCAGGCCGGGCGCTTTCTGGCACAGGAGCATCCGGTGGAAGCCGATGTCGTCATCGGTGCGCCGGATTCCGGCCTGGATGCTGCCCTTGGCTATGCGCAGGAAAGCGGTATTCCCTATGGCGTGGGCTTTATTAAAAACAAATATGTGGGCCGCACCTTCATCCAGGGCTCCCAGGCCCAGCGTGAAAGCAGTGTGCGCATCAAATTGAACGCAATTTCCTCCACCGTTGCGGGCAAGCGCGTTGTGCTTGTGGATGACTCCATCGTGCGCGGCACCACCAGCGCCCGCACCATCAAGCTGCTGCGCGACGCCGGTGCCAAGGAAGTACACTACCGCATTTCGGCCCCGCCGTTTGCCCACCCCTGCTATTTCGGCACCGACATCCCGGACGAAAAAGACCTGATTGCCACCGGCCATACGGTGGAGGAGATCCGCCAGATCGTGGGGGCCGATTCCCTGGGCTACCTGAGCATTGAACATGTGACCCAGCTGGCCATCCACAGCAAGTGCGGGTTCTGCACCGGCTGCTTTACCGGCCATTACCCGGTGCCCGCCCCCAACGAGACGATGGACATTGTATACGATAAACCCCTGAGCCAGTCCCAGACCAAAAAACGCCTGTAAGCTGATAAGGAGAGAACCATAATGGAAAAAAGCTATTCTGCAAGCTACGCTGCCGCTGGTGTGGATATTACCGCCGGTTACAAGGCAGTTGACCTGATGAAGCAGCATGTTGCCCGCACCATGAACGAGCACTGCATTGGCGGCCTGGGCGGCTTTGGCGGCCTGTTTGAGCTGGACTGCACCGATATGCCCCACCCCGTGCTGATTTCCGGCACGGACGGCGTTGGTACCAAGCTGCGCATTGCCCAGTACATGAACAAACATGACACCGTTGGCATTGATTGCGTTGCCATGTGCGTGAACGATGTCATCTGCGCCGGTGCCAAGCCGCTGGTGTTCCTGGATTACATCGCCTGCGGCAAAAACGTGCCGGAGCGCATTGCCGAGCTGGTTGCCGGTGTAGCCGAAGGCTGCGTGCAGGCTGGCTGTGCCCTGGTTGGCGGTGAGACCGCCGAGATGCCCGGTTTTTACCCGGAGGACGAGTACGACCTGGCCGGCTTTACCGTTGGTGCTGTGGACAAGAGCAAGATCCTGGACAACTCCACCATGCAGCCCGGCGATGTGATCATCGCCCTGCCTTCCACCGGCGTACACTCCAACGGGTTCTCCCTGGTGCGCAAGATCTTTGACCTGGAGAACAACCCCGATGTGCTGAAAAAGACCTTTGACGGCATGGACAAGACCCTGGGCGAAGCCCTGCTGGCCCCCACCAAGATTTATGTCAAGCCTGTGCTGGCCGTGATGAAGGAAGTTACCGTCAAGGGCGTTTCCCACATTACCGGCGGCGGCTTTTACGAGAACATTCCCCGCAGCCTGAAAGCCGGCTGCTGCGCTGTGATCAAGAAGAGCGATGTGCGCACCCCCGTGCTGTTTGATGTGCTGGCTAAAGAGGGCAACATTCCGGAGCGCGATATGTTCAACACCTTCAACATGGGCGTTGGTATGATTTTGACCGTGGCTGCCGAGGATGCCGACAAGGCCATTGAGATCCTGAAAGCCAACGGCGAGGATGCTTACCGCCTTGGTGTGATTGGCGAAGGCAGCGGGGTGCAGCTGGTATGATGAAGATTGCTGTGCTGGTTTCCGGCGGCGGCACCAACCTGCAGGCCATCCTGGAAAGCGAACGCCGCGGGGAGAACCCCAACGGTAAGGTTACCCTGGTGGTTGCCAGCAAACCTGGTGTGTATGCGTTGGAACGCGCTGCAAACTTCGGCGTGGAAACCGCCGTGGTGCGCCGCAAGGATTACGCCACCAGCGAGGAGTTTGACACTGCCCTGCTGAGTGTGCTGAAAGACCATGGCATTGAGCTGGTGGTTCTGGCAGGATTTTTGAGCGTGCTGGGCCCCAGCGTGATTGCCGCTTACCCCAACCGCATCCTGAACATCCACCCCAGCCTGATTCCCAGCTTTTGCGGCCCCGGCTACTATGGCCTGAAAGTGCATGAGGAAGCGCTGAAGCGCGGCGTGAAAGTGACCGGCGCTACCGTCCACTTTGTCAACGAAGTGTGTGACGGCGGGCCCATCCTGCTGCAAAAAGCCGTGGAAGTGCAGCCCGGTGATACCCCCGAAGTGCTGCAGAAGCGCGTGATGGTGGAAGCCGAATGGAAGTTGCTGCCCCAGGCCATTGCCATGGTGTGCAATGGCGAAGCCTGACCGAACAAGGAGGATTCCCGCATGAAAAAGAATCTTTATACTTATCTGGCCGGTAACGAATATCCCGGCCGCGGCATCTGCATCGGCCGTTCGCCGGACGGCACCAAGGCCATGATTGCTTACTGGATCATGGGCCGCAGCGCCAACAGCCGCAACCGTGTGTTTGACGCCATCCCCGGCGGCATCCGCACGGTAGCCGCAGACCCCGCCAAGCTGGAAGATCCCCACCTGATCATCTATAACCCGGTTCTGACCCTGAACGATACCACCATTGTGACCAACGGTGACCAGACGGATACCATTTACCGCTACATGCGGGATAACCTGTTCCCTGGTTACGGCTTTGAAGCAGCCCTTGCCACCCGCACTTTTGAGGACGATGCCCCCAACTTTACCCCCCGCATTTCCGGCGTTGTGGATATGCGTCGCGGCGGCTACAAGCTGAGCATCCTGAAAAGCTGCGATGGCAACCCCGCCAGCGTGCAGCGCCAGACCTTTGACTATCCGCAGCCCGTTGCAGGCGAAGGCCAGCTGATTACCACCTACCAGAAAAACGGCTCCCCCATTCCCAGCTTTGCCGGTGAGCCGCTGCGCGTGACACTGGACCAGAACGATGCCGACGAATTTGCCGGAAAGTTGTGGGAAGCCCTGAACGAAGATAATAAGGTCAGCCTGTTTGTGCGTGCCATCACGCTGGAAACCGGCGATTATGAAGATGTGATCCTGAACAAATACAACACGGTGGAGGGCTGAACTTATGAACGAATTCCAGCTGAAATACGGCACCAACCCCAACCAGAAGCCTGCCCGCATTTTTATGGCAGACGGTTCTGATCTTCCCGTTACCATTTTGAATGGCAAGCCGGGCTACATCAACTTTCTGGATGCGTTCAACAGCTACCAGCTGGTGCGCGACCTGAAAAAAGCCCTGGGCCAGCCTGCTGCTGCCAGCTTTAAGCATGTTTCCCCCGCCGGTGCCGCCATTGGCCTGCCACTGGACGAAACGCTGAGAAAGATGTATCATATTAGTGCAGAGGCTGAGCTTTCTCCCCTGGCCTGCGCTTATGCCCGCGCCCGCGGTGCGGACCGCATGTCCAGCTTTGGTGACTGGATCGCCCTGTCTGATGTGTGCGACCTTGCCACCGCAAAGCTGATCCAGCACGAAGTTTCGGACGGCATCATTGCCCCCGGCTATGACGCCGATGCCCTGGAAGTGCTGAAATCCAAAAAGAAAGGCAACTACAACATCGTTGCCATTGATCCGGATTATATTCCCGCTCCGCTGGAGCGCCGCACCGTATTCGGTGTCACCTTTGAGCAGGGCCGCCAGGATCTGGAGATCAGCGTGGATACCATGCTGCAAAACTTTGTAACCGAGAACAAGACGGTGACCGATGCCCAGAAGCGCGATCTGATCATGAGCCTGATCGTGCTGAAATACACCCAGTCCAACTCCGTCTGCTATGTGCAGGACGGCCAGACCATCGGTGTGGGCGCAGGCCAGCAAAGCCGCATCCACTGCACCCGCCTGGCAGGCCAGAAAGCCGACAACTGGCAGCTGCGCCATATGCCCAAGGTTCTGGACCTGCCGTTCCGCGAGGATATCTCCAAGCCCAACCGCGATAACGCGATTGATGTTTACATCGGCGATACCCCGGAGGATGTGATTGGGGATGACGTTTGGGCCGAAACCTTTACTGTGCAGCCTGCCCCGTTGACTGCCGAGGAAAAGAAAGCCTGGCTGAGCAAGGTAACGAATGTTGCCCTGGGCAGTGATGCATTCTTCCCCTTTGGGGACAACATTGAGCGCGCCCGCCGCAGCGGTGTGACCGCCATTGTGCAGCCGGGCGGCTCCATCCGCGATGATCAGGTTATTGCCACCTGCAACAAGTACGGCATCGCCATGGCGTTCTGTGGTATCCGACTGTTCCACCACTAAGCAAAAACGAAGTTTTTGCTAAATAATAAATAATAAAGAATAATTAAGAATGAAGGTGTGCCGCAAGCGGCACGGTTTTGGATATTAGAGTTCTAATATTTTTTAAGCGGTGCGCAGCAACGCGGTCCACCTTCATTATTCTTTATTCATTATTCTTTTTTCATTTCAAGCTAAGGAGTTTGCCATGAAAATTCTGGTTGTTGGCGGCGGCGGGCGTGAACACGCCATTATCCGCGCGCTGAAAAAAAGCCCCGACTGCGGCGATATCTGGTGTGCCCCTGGCAACGGCGGCATTGGTTACGATGCCACCTGCAAAAACATCCCTGCAACGGATGTAGACGCCATGGTCGCCTTTGCCAAGGCAGAAGCCTTTGATTATGTTGTTGTTGCACAGGACGATCCCCTTGCCCTTGGCATGGTGGATGCTTTGGCCAAGGTGGGCATCCCTGCTTTTGGCCCGGATGCCGCTGCCGCCCGCATTGAAGCCAGCAAGGTGTTCAGCAAGGACCTGATGAAAAAATACGGCATTCCCACCGCCGGCTATGAAACCTTTGACGACCCCGCCAAGGTGATGGATTACATCCGCAGCAAGGGCAAGTACCCGGTTGTTATCAAGGCGGATGGCCTGGCGCTGGGCAAAGGCGTGCTGATCTGCCAGAATGAGCAGGAAGCCGCCGATGGCGTAAAGGAAATCATGCTGGACAAAAAGTTCGGCGCTTCCGGCAACCATGTTGTGGTGGAAGAATTTTTGACCGGGCCGGAAGTCAGCGTGCTGTCCTTCTGTGATGGCAAAACCGTCAAGCCGATGGTTTCCAGCATGGACCACAAGCGCGCTTTGGACCATGACGAGGGCCTGAACACCGGCGGCATGGGCACCGTTGCCCCCAACCCCTGCTACACCCCCGCCATTGCCGCCGAGTGCATGGAGAAGATTTTCCTGCCTACGGTTGCCGCCATGCAGGCAGAGGGTTGCCCCTTTAAGGGCTGCCTGTACTTTGGCCTGATGCTGACCCCGGACGGCCCCAAGGTGATTGAATACAACTGCCGCTTTGGCGACCCCGAAACCCAGGTAGTACTGCCCCTGCTGGAAAGCGACCTGCTGACCGTGATGCAGGCCTGCACCAACGGCACACTGGACAAGACCGAGGTCAAGTTCAGCGATGGCGCTGCCGCCTGTGTGGTACTGGCTTCCGGCGGATACCCCGTTGCCTATGAAAAGGGCAAGGAGATCACCGGCCTGGAGAATGGCCAGGTGCCCGGTGCTGCCGATGTGACCGTGTACCATGCCGGTACCGCCATCAAGGATGGCAAGCTGGTTACCAACGGCGGCCGCGTGCTGGGTGTAACGGCAACCGCCGCCACCCTGCCCGAAGCCCTGAAAAAGGCTTACGCCGCTGCTGACTGCATCCATTTTGACAAACTGCACCGCCGCAGTGATATTGGTGCCCGTGCCCTTGCGGCAATGAAAGCACAGGAGGGTTAAACAAGAATGGTTTACCGCATTTATGTAGAAAAAAAGCCCGGCTTTGACGGCGAAGCCCAGGGCCTGAAGCATGAACTGGTTGAGCTGGTTGGCATTAAGGGCCTGAAAGCTCTGCGCCTGTTGAACCGCTATGATGTGGAAGGCATTGACCGCGACCTGTTTGAGAAAGCCATCCCCACCGTGTTCAGCGAACCGCCAGTCGATGTGACCTATACCGAGCTGCCCACCGCCAAGACGGTGTTTGCTGTGGAGTATCTGCCCGGCCAGTTTGACCAGCGTGCAGATTCTGCTTCCGAGTGTATCCAGCTGCTGAGCCAGGGCGAGCGTCCGTCTGTGCGCAGTGCCCGCATCTACCTGCTGGACGGCGAGCTGAGCGCAGAGGATCTGGAAGCCATCAAGAAGTACGTCATCAACCCGGTGGAAGCCCGCGAGGCCAGCCTGGACACCCGCGATACCCTGAAAATGGAATTTGCCGTGCCCACCGCTGTGGAAACCCTGAACGGCTTCTGCGCTTTGGATGACGCTGCGTTGGAGAATTTCCGCAATGAGAAGGGCCTGGCCATGGATCACGCCGACATTGTGTTCTGCCAGAACTACTTCAAATCTGAACAGCGCGACCCGACCATTACCGAAATCCGCCTGATCGATACCTACTGGTCTGACCACTGCCGTCACACCACCTTCGGCACCATCCTGAACGATGTCAAGATTGACGACGAAGTTGTGCAGGCTGCATTTGACCGTTACATGGCCCTGCGTGCCGAGACCGGCCGCGATAAAAAGAACCGCACCCTGATGGACCTGGCCACCATCGGCGCCAAGGCCCTGAAACAGCGCGGCATCCTGCAGAACCTGGACGAGAGCGAAGAGATCAATGCCTGCACCGTCAAAATCAAGTGCGATGTGGACGGCGAATTGCAGGACTGGCTGTTCCTCTTCAAGAACGAGACCCACAACCACCCCACCGAGATTGAGCCGTTCGGCGGCGCTGCTACCTGCATCGGCGGTGCCATCCGTGACCCGCTGTCCGGCCGCAGCTATGTTTACCAGGCCATGCGCGTGACCGGCGCAGGCGACCCGCTCAAGCCGGTTGCCGAAACCATGCCCGGCAAGCTGCCCCAGCGCAAGCTGGTTACCACTGCTGCTGCCGGTTATTCCAGCTATGGCAACCAGATCGGCCTTGCCACCGGCCAGGTTGCTGAACTGTACCACCCCGGCTATGTGGCAAAGCGTATGGAGATCGGCGCTGTTGTGGGTGCTACCCCGGCCAGCCATGTCCGCCGCGAAGAGCCCCAGCCCGGCGATGTGATCATCCTGCTGGGCGGCCGCACCGGCCGTGACGGCATTGGCGGCGCTACCGGCTCCAGCAAGGCCCACAAGCTGACCAGCCTGGAAACCTGCGGTGCCGAGGTGCAGAAAGGCAACGCCCCCATTGAGCGTAAGCTGCAGCGCCTGTTCCGCCGCGAGGACGCCTGCTGCATGATCAAGCGCTGCAACGACTTTGGTGCAGGCGGCGTTTCCGTTGCCATCGGCGAGCTGGCCGACGGCCTGAACATTGACCTGAACAAAGTTACCAAGAAGTACGAGGGCCTGGACGGCACCGAGCTGGCTATCAGCGAAAGTCAGGAGCGCATGGCTGTTGCCGTTGCCGCTGAGGATGCCGAAAAGTTCATTGCCCTTGCCAATGAGGAAAACCTGGAAGCCACCGTGGTTGCTACCGTTACCGAGGAAAAGCGGATGCGCGAGAACTGGAACGGCGTTGCCATCGTGGACCTTTCCCGCGAGTTTCTGAACTCCAACGGTGCCGAGCGCCATGCCGATGTGCATGTTCTGCCCGGCACGGTATGGCAGCCCCAGTGGGCCGGTTCCACCTTTGCCGAAAAGCTGGAAAACCTGGTTGGCGACCTGAACGTTTGCAGCCAGAAAGGCCTGGGCGAGCGGTTTGACTCCACCATCGGCGCTTCCACCGTGCTGATGCCTTACGGCGGTAAATACCAGCTGACCCCCACCATGGCCATGGCTGCCAAACTGCCGGTGGATGGCGAAACCACCACCTGCTCCGGCATGGCCTGGGGCTTTAACCCCTATCTGACTGAAGCGGACCCCTACCGCGGCGCTTACATGGCCGTTGTGGAAAGCGTGACCAAACTGGTTTGCGCCGGTTTCCGCCACAAGGATATGTACCTGACTTTCCAGGAATATTTTGAGCACCTGAACACTGCCCCCGAACGCTGGGGCAAGCCGCTGGCCGCCCTGCTTGGCGCGCTGGATGCCCAGATGGGCCTTGGCATTGCTTCCATCGGCGGCAAGGACAGTATGTCCGGCAGCTTTGAAGGCCTGGATGTTCCCCCCACGCTGGTCAGCTTTGCCACCGCCATTGGCAACACCGCCAACGTCATGAGCCCTGAGTTCAAGAAAGCCAACAGCTCTGTTGTCATCCTGAAGCCGCAGTACAAGGACGGCATGCCGGAGATCGGTAGCCTGCTTTCTATCTATAAGATCGTGGAGCAGATGATCGACGAAGGCAAGGTGCTGGCCGCAGCAACGCCGGGTTACGGCGGCGTTGCCGAAGCACTGTTCAAGATGTGCGTCGGCAACCACGTGGGCCTGTCCCTGAGCCGCGATATCAACCTGGACGACCTGTTCAAGCCCTGCTATGGCGCAGTTATTCTGGAGCTTCTGGATGCTTCTGCCGGTGAATTCCTCGGTTCCACCACCGTGGATTACGTCATCAACGTCAACGGCGAAAACATCGACCTGCAGCACCTGCAGGATGTATGGGAAGCAAAGCTGCAGCCTGTCTTCCCCTACCTCAAGGCTGGCGAGGAAGTTAAATCCCTGGAATACAAGGTCAACTGCTTCCAGCGCGTTGCCCCGGCTGTGCGCCTGGCCACCCCGCGCGTTATCATCCCTGTGTTCCCCGGCACCAACTGCGAATACGACACTGCACGCGCATTCCGCCGCGCCGGTGGCGACCCGCACATTCTGGTGTTGAAGAACCTGACCCCCGCCGACGTTGCCGCCAGCTGCGAAGCCCTGGTGAAAGAGCTTGACCAGAGCCAGATTCTGATGCTGCCGGGCGGTTTTTCCGGCGGCGATGAGCCGGACGGCTCCGCCAAGTTCATTGCGGCGTTCTTCCGCAACCCCGCTGTGGCCGATGCCGTCAACCGTCTGCTGAACCAGCGTGACGGCCTGGCACTCGGCATCTGCAACGGCTTCCAGGCATTGATTAAGCTGGGCCTTGTGCCTTATGGCGAGATCCGCCCGATTACCGAGAACGACCCGACCCTAACCTTTAACACCATCCACCGCCACCAGAGCATGCTGGTGCGCACCCGCGTAGCTTCCAACAAGAGCCCCTGGCTGAGCGAATGCAATGTGGATGATGAACACCTGATCGCCATCAGCCACGGCGAAGGCCGCTTTGTCTGCAATGACGGCCTGCTGCAGCAGCTGATCAACAACGGCCAGGTTGCCACCCAGTATGTTGACCTGAACTGCGTGCCCACCATGGATATGCGCTACAACCCCAACGGGTCTGTGCTGGCCATCGAGGGCATTACCAGCCCGGACGGCCGCGTGTTCGGCAAGATGGGCCATTCTGAGCGCAGCGGCGACAGCCTGTACAAAAACGTTACCGGCGACAAGTACCAGCCGATTTTTGAAGGCGGCGTGAACTACTTCAAACTGTAAGACATGCTGTAAGAAAGGAAACCCGACCAATGGCACATGATCGTTATATTTCTCCGTTTTCCACCCGTTATGCTTCCGATGAGATGCAGTATACTTTCTCGGACGATAACAAGTTCCGCACCTGGCGCAGGCTGTGGATTGCGCTGGCCAAGGCTGAGCAGAAGCAGGGCCTGGACATTACCGATGAACAGATTGCCGAGCTGGAAGCCCACAAGGATGACATCAATTACGAGGAAGCCACTGCCCGCGAAAAGCTGGTGCGCCACGATGTCATGAGCCATGTTTACGCTTACGGCCTGCAGTGCCCCAAGGCAAAGGGTATCATCCACCTGGGTGCTACCAGCTGCTATGTTGGCGATAACACCGATGTTATCATCATGCGCGAAGGCCTGCAGCTGGTGCGCAAAAAGCTGATCGGCGTGCTGGCCAACCTGGCCGATTTTGCCGAGCAGTACAAGGATATGCCCTGCCTGGCTTACACCCACTGCCAGCCCGCCCAGCTGACCACCGTTGGCAAGCGCGCTACCCTGTGGATGAACGAGTTCTACATGGACCTGCAGGAGATTGACCACCAGATCAGCCAGCTGGCCCTGCGCGGCGTTAAGGGTACCACCGGCACCCAGGCCAGCTTTATTGAGCTGTTCAACGGCGATTCTGCCAAGGTCAAGGCAGTGGAAGCCGATGTGTGCGCCCAGATGGGCTTTGACAAGGTTGTGCCCGTCTGCGGCCAGACCTACAGCCGCAAGGTGGACTACAATGTGCTTTCTGCCATTGCCGGTCTTGCCCAGAGCGCCATGAAGATGGCCACCGACATCCGCCTGCTGGCCAACTTTAAGGAGATGGAGGAGCCGTTTGAAAAGAACCAGATCGGTTCTTCCGCCATGCCGTACAAGCGCAACCCCATGCGCTGCGAACGTATCTGCGCGCTTTCCCGCTACCTGATGGTGGATGTGCTGAACCCCGCCATCACCGCCGGCACCCAGTGGTTTGAGCGCACGCTGGACGATTCCGCCAACAAGCGCATCGCCATGGCTGAGGGCTTTTTGGCCGCTGATGCCATCCTGAACATTCTGCTGAATGTTTCGGACGGGCTGGTGGTTTATCCCAAGGTTGTCCGCAGCCGCGTGATGGCTGAGCTGCCGTTCATGGCCAGCGAGAACATCATGATGAAAGCCGTCAAGAAAGGCGGCGACCGCCAGGAGCTGCACGAGCGCCTGCGCGAGCACGCCGTGGCCGCTGCCGCTGTGGTCAAGCAGGAGGGCAAGCCCAATGATATGATTGCCCGCGTGGAAGCTGATCCTGCATTCGGTCTGACCCGCGAGGAGATCGAGGCCGAGCTGAGCCCCGAAGATTTCACCGGCCGCGCCCCGCAGCAGGTGGAAGAGTTCCTGGCCGAAGTTATCCGTCCCGTGCTGGACGCCAACAAAGAGGATCTTGGCCAGCATGTGGAGCTGAATGTTTGATTTATTTGGGCTTAAGGAATTATAAGATTACGATAGCATCCTGATTGGATGAATAAGCAAAAGGCTGCTTCTTCGGTTGAAGGAGCAGCCTTTTTGAGTTTTAGGGGGATTATATTCCATCATACATCACGGCGGGATGAGGGCACCCCGCCCTACCGCACCGTAAATGATGGCTTTATTATCATACTTCAAATCTCCCCCGCCGCCACATCGCCGGATTCTATGCATTGGGCAAGAGCGGTCTCATAGGGGATATCCCGCTGGATCATGGTCACATTATAGGTGGCAAAATGGTAGCCGTTTGCTTCGCAGGCGGCTTTTATTTTTTGCAGGGCAGGCTGGAAATCCGCGCGCTGGGGCTGCGATGTGGTTTGAATCGTGACCGCCAGCTTGGCCGGTACATGCTGCAGAATTTCCTTTTCAAACGGGGCGTCCAATGGCAGCCACTGCTGGTATTCCATGCCCAGATCAGAGATATTTTTCCCTGATTCATACGGCAGAATCACCATCACGCATTGCTGCTTTTCATCGTAGGGAATATCGTATTCCGGCAGGGCATCGACCAGGGCCGGTGCCAGGTCAGCCCGCGCTTCCTCGTCCATACGCCATGCAGTGTTGAGCCGGGCATCCACATACTGGGTGTGGTCAACGGTAGGGGTATCGCTGGTAAAGAGCCAGAAACTCGTTTCCACATAGAACCGGGTATCCCGGCTTTGCTGGGATTGTACGCTTACTGTATAGCAGAATCCCCGCATCGAACCTGCGTTTTCTGCCGTAAAAGTCTGGTCCGGGTAAAGTTTTTCCGCAAACTGTATGGCCCGGTGCATGGCCCAGCGCTCGCTGATGGGGTCGCCGTTGATGCAGTCAAAGGCCAGCAGCACCAAAGCAATCAGCACCGCCGCTAGAATGCCTGCCATCTTCCGCTTACTTTTCACTTTCATGTTTTTTCTCTCCTTTCCCACTGGCATAGTTCAGCAGCCAGCCAATCAGGCAGCCAATGCCGCACAGCCCCAGCATAAAAACGCTGTACACAATTAGGGTGACCGAGTACTCCATCAGGGTGGCCCCATACTGCCAATAACGCACGAATGTCCGCAGCAGCGCGCAAAGGGCAATGCTCTCCCCTACTGCCATCAGCAGCTTCCACATCTGGGGGTCCTGATACACGGCCGCAGCACACACAAACGGGAAAATCAGGATGATCCAGTTGGAATGTTCGCCGTAACTTGTCAGCACCCCAAAGCCCATGCCCAGCGCTGCAAACATCAGCAGGCCGGTATTGTATTTGTGGCGGATCTTTTGCAGCAGGCGGGCATCATCGGGTGCGGGCAGGCTTTGTGGCAGGGCCTGCCCGCCGCCCGCCTGCCACAGGGTGCGGCATTCCGGGCAGGTTTGCAGGTGGGCTTTTACCAGCGCTTCACTTTCCAGGCTGGCAACGCCATCCTGCACCAGCGGGATCAAATCCCGGCAGACCGCGCAGGGAATTTCGGTTTCTGCTTTTCCCTGTTCTGCTTGCCGGTTTGTTTCTTTTTCTTGCGTCATTCGTCGTATCCCTCCTTTTGCAGGGTTGCTTTCAGCCAGGCGCGGGTACGGTGCTCCACCACCCGCGCGGATGCTTCGGTTATTTGCAGTTTTTGGGCAATTTCCTGGTACGAATACCCCTGCGCCCGCAGGTATACCACGCTGCGGGTGCGCTCGTCCTTTTGCTGCAGCAAAGCCTGCACGCGGCGCAGCTTTTGGCGGGCGGCGGTGGTTTCGGTCAGGGCATCATCGGTTATGTAGCGTTCCATCAAATCGTCCAGGCTGACGGACTGGTGCCGCCTGCGCAGGCTTTCCAGCCAGATATTGCGTGCAATGCCAAACAGCCAGGTTTTTACCTCGCACTCTCCACGGAAAGTGGGCAGCCGCTTGATGACCCTCACAAAGGTTTCGCTCAACAGGTCTTCCGCCTGCACAGGGTCGTGGGTCAAAAAGCAGAGGTAGCGGTACAGATCCATCCGGTAGCGCCGGTACAGTTCCTCCAGCTCCGGCAGTTTCATGCTTTGGCCCACCTCCTTTCGCTTTGTTCAGGCGCCTTACATGATATTGGTGGCCGCGGCCGCCGTTTTGTTACAGGCAGCGATAAAAAAAGTCCTGCCGCACCGCTTGGAAACGGCATCGGCAGGATCGGTTGTTCTTTTATTCCTGGCTTTGGGTGTCATCCTGGGGCGCATCGGCAGTCAGGTCTGCACCATCTGCCGCTGCATCGGCGGCAGCATCCGTGGTATCCTCTGCCGGGGGTTCCGGGGTCGGCTCCGGGGTGGCCACAGGGTTTTCCGCCGGCAAAAAGCGCGGCTGAATGGTGCCGTCCGTCTGCTGGTCCGAAACATCCAGCGTACCGCGGTCACTGCTTGCCAGGCCATCGCCACCGGTATCCAGAATGATATAGGCGGCAAACCGGATCTTGTAATCCAGATTGTTTGCCGTACCCAGCTGGACCGACACACGGCCCTGATACAAAAAGCTCAGCTCGGTCATGTTCTGCATGGTCAGCACCGTGGTGCCATCCAGCAGGCCATACTGGTCCAGTTCGCCCAGCAGTTCGTTCAGAACCTCGTTGGGGGTCTCCTGTGCCGTATCGGCTTCGTCTGCATTTTCCGGCGTTGCGGTGCCGCTTGGCATGGCCGTTGCCAGGGCGGTCGGCTCGCTGGGGGCATCCAGTGTCAGGAAGCTGCCCGGCGTGGTGGCCGCGCCCTCTGGCAGCAGGGCATCCAGCTGCACCAGATTATCCGGCTCTGTCGGCTCCACACGCAGCACTTTCAGCTGTTCGCTCAGTACCAGCCAGCTGCCGGAATACTCCATCTTAAAGCGTTCCACCGCAGGCTGCACCCGGATGATCACGGTGCCGGGGGCCTGGCGGGTGACGACTGCCACATCCAGGTACGGCATCTGCGCCAACAGCTGGTCAGATTTTTCTTTGGTGGAAAAACCGTACAGGTTATCCCCCACCTGAATGCCGGTTGCATCGATCAGCTGTTGTTCTGTATAAATGCCGGTATTGGCGGGGGTGGTGCGGTCCGCATTTTCCACCCGGAAATCCGTCACCTTGAACAACAGGTTGATGGAAAGCACAATGCCGACCACCAGCACTGCCAAAACGCACAGCACCCCGATGATGGCCTTGCGGCGGCGGATTCGCAGCTGTTCCGCGCGGGTAACGCGGCGCTGCACCTGTGGCGCGCTGGAACGGTACCCCGGCTTTTGGGGGTTCTGTTGGGGGCGGGAGCGCTTTTGCTGCTGTTTGGGCGGCTGGCGTTCGGGCTGTTTTGCGGGACGCTGGCCGCTGCCCTTTGGCCGCTGCTGGCTGCCCGCCGGGCGGCTGCTGCGCTGCGGCGGGGCACTTTTGGTGTTGCGATGGCTGGGCTGACCCTTGCGGGGAGGTACACTTTTTTTCTGGTTTCGGCTGCGCTGATTGCGGTCCATGGGGTGTACCTCCTTTCTGTGTTTCAGCTTTTATTTGCTGCCGGTTTGTTCCGGCAGGTTACTTTCCGTTCACCAGTTCCAGCAGCTTTGCGGTGATCAGTTCCAGGCTCTTGGGGTTGCCCAGGGTCTTGGCGGCGGTGCCCATGGCCGTCAGTTTGCCGGGCTCTGCCAACAGGGCATGCACGGTTTCGATCAGCTTGATACCGGTCAGGTCTTTTTCTTCAATCACAATGGCGGCACCGGCGTTTTGCAGCTCCAGTGCATTGTAATACTGGTGGTTTTCGGCCACATTGGGGCTAGGGATCAGGATGGACGCGCGGCCCATGGCTTCCAGCTCCGCCAGCGTCAGCGCACCGGAGCGGGAAATAACAAGGTCCGCCGCGGCCAGCAGATCCGGCATATTATCAATGTATTCTTTTACCACAAGGTTGGCACCGGGGGCAAAGTGGTTCTTGGCTTCCAGGTCCTCAAACAGCTTTACGCCACGGCTGCCGGTGGCGTGCAGGTGCAGCACGGGCAGATCGTTTGCCTGCTCCCACGCGCACAGCTCTGCCACAACCTCGTTGATACGGCGGGCCCCCAAAGAGCCGCCAAAGCTCAAAATCACGGTGCGGTCCCCCGCGTGCACAGCAGCACGGGCGGCGGCGCGGTCACGGTTCAAAATTTCCGGGCGGACAGGGTTGCCAACCACAAGGGTCTTCTCCGGCGCGCCAAGCTTTTCCACCGCAGCGGCGGAAGCGGCAAACACCACGTCCACATCCTTGGCCAGCAGCTTGTTGGTCACACCGGGGAATGCGTTCTGCTCATGGATGGCGGTCTTGATGCCCTTTTTGGCGGCGGCGCGCACCACCGGGCCGCTGACATAACCGCCGCAGCCGATGACCAGATCGGGCCGGACCTCTTTCAGGATAGCCGCCGTGCGCGGGCCGGACAGGGCCAGGTGGTAGAGCGCTACCACGTTGCGGCCTACGTTCTTCAGGGTTGGCTTGCGCTGGAAACCGTTGATCTCAATATGGTGGAACGGGTACCCTGCCTTGGTTACAAGGCCGTACTCCATACCCTCTTTCCTCCCGGCAAAGTGGATCTCGGCCGCGGGATCCGCCGCCTTTAAGGCTCCGGCAATGGCAAGCGCCGGGTTGATATGGCCGGCTGTGCCGCCGGCAGCAATCAAAACACGCATAATGGTTCCTCTTTTCTCCGTAAAATCGAACGTTTATGTTATGGCAATACCGCATAATTCTAAGTGCCGATACGGCGAGCGAGGTGCGGCAGCTGCTAAGCCAAAAGCGCAGATAATACTTTGTGTATTATCGAGCATTTTGGCAACGCAGATGCCGTGCCGCAGCCGCCGGAGCGGCGCTTAAGCCGTAAGGCGGGAATTGTGCGGTATTGCCGTATATCTGAAACCAAAGAGAACAATGCTTTCCGCAGGCATGCGGGAATTCTCAGTTGCTGTGCAGGGCTTTGTGGGTGCGGCGCTGCGGGTTCATCCGGCGGGCAAGTTCTTCATGCGAGCGCTTGCTGCGCGCAGCGTTTTGCGCGTTGCCCGCCCGCGATATGCTTAGTATAATGCCCATCTCACACAATAGAATCAGCAAGCTGGTACCACCGGAGGAAAAAAACGGCAGGCTGATGCCGGTATTTGGGGCCACATTGGTGACCACCGCAATGTGGATCATGGCCTGCCAGGCAATTTGCGACATAATGCCAATCCCCAGCATCGTACCAAAATAATCCGGCGAGTTCAGGGCGATGATAACGCCCTGAATGATCAGTGCGGCAAAAAGGCCCATACAGATCACCGCGCCGATAAAGCCCAGCTCTTCGCACAGAACGGAAAAGATAAAGTCGTTGCTGGCTTCCGGCAGCCAGAGGTGCTTTTGGCGGCTGTTGCCAATGCCCAGGCCGGTCAGCCCGCCGGACGCAATGGAATACAGGCTCTGCTGGGTCTGGTACAAAATATCGCCCTCGTCACCGTTCCATGCGCCGAGGCGCTGCTGAACATAGTTATTCTGTCCGGTCAGCATTTTGTAAATCACAAACGCAGCCGCGCCTGCCGCCGGGATGCACCAGAACCGGCCCACACCGCCACACAAAATCATACTGCCCGCAATCAGCAGGATCAGCATGATAGCAGAGTTATGGGGTTCTTTGTACAGCAGAACCACCACCGGCAGCAGCGGCAGCACGGGCAGCACAATGCCGTAAAGCAGTGTTCCCCGTTTTTCATAATACCGGTCCGCAAAGCAGGCAAGACCCAAAATAGCCGAAAACTTTGCCAGCTCCGAAGGCTGCAGGGTTGTGCCAAACATATACACCCAGCGGTAACAGCCGTTGTACGGCTCACTGAACAGGGCCCACACCAAAAGCAGCAGCGTTAAAATGTATAAGTACCAGTTCATGTGGCGCAGGCTGCGGTAGTTGATGTTGGAAATCAGATACATCAGCACCAGCCCCACCACCGCCAGAATTACCTGCGGGCGGATAAAGTGGTAAATATCCCCCTTGAAGCGGTAATACCCGGTGGAGTAACTGGCGGAGAACAGCATGATCAGCCCGTAAGTCAACACAAGGATCAGCGTGCCGACAAGGCCATAGGAAAGTTTGCCGCGTTCCTCTTTTTTGAACGCGATTTCCTTAAAAAACCTGCCAATGTTGCCAAAGGCCAAATCGAAAAGCTGGGCAAGCGTCATTTGCGGCACAGCCCCCTTTCTGATATTTTATGCCATGTAAACGTACATCAGGCCCAGCACCACGCCGATAATGGCGATCAGGCTGAAGAAAAAGTCGATCTTGACTTCTTTCCAGCCGCGCATCTCGAATGCGTGGTGGATCGGTGTCATGCGGAAAATGCGCTTGCCGTGGGTCAGCTTGAAGTAAACGCGCTGGATCACAACGGTCATGGCGTCCCAGATATACACAATGCCAAAGAAGAACACCAGCTCCGGCCGGCCCATGATAAAGGCAAGGGCCGTTACCATACCGCCCAGGAACATGCTGCCGGTATCGCCCATGAACACTTTGGCCGGGTAGAAGTTCCACACCAGGAAGCCCGCTGCTGCAGCAGCCGTTGCCGCCGCCAGAACGGCCACATGATAAAAGCTGAGCATGCTGGCAGCCAGCAGGTAGCCCAGCATGGAAACAAAGGTCACACAGGAGCACAGGCCGTCCAGACCATCCGTCAGGTTGACGGCATTGACCAAAAAGATGATGCCGAAGAACGCAATGGGGTAATACACCCAGCCCAGATCTACCGCACCGATAAAGGGCAGCATAATGATGGTGGTCAGCAGGCCCTGCATGTGCAGCCCCACCAGGAAGCCGCCGGTAACAATGAACTGCATGATAAGCTTTTGCCAGGCAAGCAGGCCCAGGTTGCGGTGCTTGACGACCTTGATATAGTCATCCAGAAAACCGATAAAGCCGGAACCAAACGCCAGGAACAGCGCCAGCAAGGCGGCGCGCACCTGCACAATGCCCAAAAGGTCCTGTGCATAGCGGTAGAACCCGGCATACACCAGGCCGCAGGCCACCAGAATGCCAAAGATGAAGCACAGGCCGCCCATGGTGGGTGTGCCCTGTTTTTTGTTATGCCAGGTCGGGCCGGATTCCCGGATGGTCTGGCCAAAGTGCAGCTTGTGCAGTGCCGGAATTACAAAACAGCCTGAAAGTGCCGTAACGGCAAACGCACCGATTGCCGCGGCAACCAGCATCCAAGAAACGATCATTCCCATGTGATATTCCCCCAAAATATGCAATTATGCGTTTGGCAGCGCCACGTAAAGCTGCTTTAATACATCATCCAGCTTCATGGCGTGGCTGGCTTTTGCCAGCACAACATCGCCGGGGCGGACGTTCTGCCGTAGATATTCTACTACTTCCTCCGCCGCTTGGCAATGGATGGTTTGCAGCCCTTTCTGCCGGGCTGCTTCGGCCATGGCTGCGCTCAACGGGCCGTAAGCCACCAGCAGGTCAGCGGCATCGGCAGCCCATTTGCCGGTCTGGCGGTGGCCGGGTTCACTGGCAGCGCCAAGTTCCAGCATATCGCCCAGCACGGCAATGCGGCGGCCGCCGGGGCCGGGCTGGCGGTCATGCAGAATCTGCAAGGCTGCTTTCATGCTGTCCGGGCTGGCGTTATAGCAATCCTCAATAAAGGTCACACCGCCGTGCTGCACAATGTTCTGGCGCATACCGGTGGTCTGATAGCTGGCCAGCGCACGGGCGGCGCGGGCACGCTCCAACCCCAAGCGGGTGGCTGCAGTGTAAGCAGCAAGGGCATCATACACGGTATGAACGCCTGCCGTGGGGATGGTTACACTGAACTCATAGGTTTCACCGTCCACGTTATCCACCAGGGTAAATCCGGTACCCTCCCCTACGGTATGAATATTGATGGCGCGCACATCGGCGGAGCTGGAACGGATGCCGAACCACACCGGGCGCAGGCGGCCGGGGATCTGTGCGGTGGGCAGCAGGTCATCGTCCGCATTCAGAACCAGCGGGGCGCCGTCCGGCAGGCCCTGGCAGATTTCCATCTTTGCCTTCAATATATTCTCCCGTGTGCCCAGATTTTCCAGGTGGGAAACGCCGATCATCGTAATGATACCGGCAGACGGCCGCGCTGCGCGCACCAGGCGGGCAATCTCGCCCAGGTGGCTCATGCCCATTTCCACCACAGCATACTGGGTGGTATCCTCCAGGCGGAACAGCGTGTTGGGCAGGCCGATCTCATTGTTCTGGTTGCCCTCTGTTTTTAAGGTATTGCCAAAAGCCGAAAGAACCGCATAGCAGAACTCTTTGGTGGTGGTTTTGCCCACGCTGCCGGTCACACCGATCATCAGCGGGCTGAACAGCGTGCGGTAGTTGGATGCCATACGGATCATGGCAAGGTAGCTGGATTCACAGATGACAAGGTGATCCTCCGGCACGCCCTCCACGGGATGGTTGGCGATCACATACTCGGCCCCGGCCTGGTACGCCTTGGCGGCATAGTCGTGGCCGTCCACACGCTCGCCGGGGAAGCAGACAAAAATGCAGCCCGGCTGCACCTTGCGGGAGTCCGTTACAACGGCGGTGATGGGCACCGGGCGGGCCAGTGCCAGCCCGGCCAGAAGTTCGTTCGCGTTCATGGGTTTCATGGGAACACGCTCCTTTTGGTTGGTTTAGTTGCGGCATGTTTTAGTTTGCTGTGGGGTTCCCCTGCCGTGGCCGGGGTTATTGCTGCTCGGCATCGCTGCCGGCATCATCCTGGGTCGTGCTTTCCTGATCGTTTTCACCGGCGGCGTCCTGGGGCGTATCGTCCTGGGCGGCATCGTCCTGCGGGGTATCTGCATCCTGCTGGGCATCGCTGCTGCCGTCGGGTTCCGTGGTCAGGGTAACGACTGTGCCGTAGGGCACCACGCTCCCAACCTCAATATCCTGGCTGACAACACGGTCCGATGCACTGCCCGAAATTGCCACATTGACGCCGGAAGCCTTGAGCATCTGTGCGGCAAAGGTTCCGGTTTTGCCGGTGGCATCCGGCACGGTGGTGGTGGCGTCGGTGGTGGACTGGGTATACAGGTAAACCGTGGAGCCTGCGGGCACCACGGTGCCGCCTGCGGGGTACTGATACACAACATCGCCGTCGCTGGTATCCACAAACCGGTGGGAAAGCCCGGCGGCGTTCATCTTGACCTGGGCGGAAGTCCAGCGGGTGCCAATGGCATTTGGCACTTCCACACTGCCGTTGCTATCATAAGAAGCATCCCGTTCAATGCCAAGATACGGCGCGATCTGGCTGATGATGTTGCCGGTAACAGGGGCCACAATCTGGGAAGCGTAGTCAAAGATCCAGCGCGGGTCATCCATCATGACCAGCACCAGAATTTCCGGGTCGTCCGCCGGAAGGATGGCGGCAAAGCTGATGGCCTTGCGGTAGTCGCCGTCCGGGCGGTACTTGTAAGCGCCTTTCCAGTCCAGCTGTTCTCCCGTACCGGATTTGCCGCCGATGCGGTAGCCCGCCACATAAGCGCTGGCACAACCGTGATAGTCCAGGTCATTACTGGTACCGGTGTGACCCACGTTGTTTTCCATCATGGCGCGGATCTGCTCACTGACTTCCTCGCTGACAACCTGGCGCTTAATATCGGTTTCAGCCTGCCATACCACGTTGCCGGTGTCGTCCGTCATATTATCCACCACATAGGGGGTCATCAGGTAGCCGCCGTTCACGGTGGAAGCCACAGCGGCTGCCATCTGGATCAGGGTCAGCTTTTGGGACTGGCCGAACGCGGTGGAGTACAGGTCCGTTTCCACCTGCTCCATCTCCTGCTGGGTTTTGGAGATGCCCTTTGCCTCATACGGCAGGTCAATGCCAGTGGTCTGGGTCAGGCCAAACGCCTGGTAGTAGTTATAAAAGAATTCGGCGCTCATTTTTTCCGCCACCTGGATAAAGTACAGGTTGCAGCTGTGGTTCAGCGCCCCGGCCATATCCAGCCAGCCGTGAGTGTTGCCCTCGGCGCAGCGGTAGCTGTGTTCCCACTCGGTATTGGGGAATACTGTCAGGTCGCCGCCGCAGTAAAACTGCTGGTCCGCCCCCATCAGGCCGGAATCCAGCGCCGCAGCGGCCGTCATGAGCTTAAAGACTGAGCCGGGGTAATACAATTCCGTCACGGCTTTGTTCTTCCACTCGGCCTCACGGATCATGCCCTGCAGCTGGCTTTTTTCGCTGGGAACGTCGATTTCGTTGCCTTCTTCGTCGATGCTTTTTGTTCCGTTGGGGTTCACAACGCCGTCCGCAATGATATCAGCTACGGCGTCCTGCCCCAAACGGCTTTGCAGGACGGAAATATCGTCCTCCGTCAGCGCCGTTCCGGCATTATCCAGGATAGCCTGCAATTTGGGTTCGGTGATATTATACGGATCGTTGGGGTCAAACTGCGGCGCCGTTGCCATACCCAGCACCGCGCCGGTGTTCACATTCATCACAATGGCGCTGGCACGGTTCTGCACATCATAGTCATCAATCGCGTTGGAAAGCTCGGTTTCCAGCACGGTCTGGATGGTATCGTCAATGGTCAGGTTCAGGTTATAGCCGTTGATAGCCGCATGGGTATCGCTTTCCTCGTTAGCCAGTTCATAGCCCCATGCGTTCTCGCTGCTGATGCTGCGCCCCGGTGTACCGACCAGTTTCTCATCATACGATTTTTCCAGGCCGTACATGCCGTTGCCGCTGTCATCACAAAAGCCCAAGACCGAGGAAAGGTACATTCCGTTAGGGTATTCCCGCGTGGAGGAGGATTCCTTGTACATGGAAAGCACCGTTTCGTACTTGGCATCCGGATCCCCCTCCGCCTTGCCGTTGGTAATGCGTTTGGTGTTGGCATAGTCAATAATGGATTGCGCTGTTACCATATCAATGTCCTTGGCAATCACGCGGTACTGGCTGTTCGTTTTGCTCAGCTGCTCCTGAATTTTTTCCGCGCTGACGCTCCCGTTCAGCAATTCGCTGATTTTCTGGCTGGCTTCCGCCACATAATCCTGGTTGCACTTGGACGGGTTGGCAATAATGTTCCACACCACACTGCTTTTGGCCAGCAGTTTGCCGTTAGCGGAATAAATAGAGCCGCGCGTGGCGGGGATCTGGGTATCGGAAAGCTGCTGTTCCGCCGCCTGAACACGGTACTGCTCAGCATCCCGGATCTGCAGGGTATACAGCTTATAAATCAGAACGCCGCACCCCGCAGCGATAAAGCCGATCACCAGCAGCAAAACCATGATGCGTCCGTTCAGCGTAAGCGCATGATTCTGCCCCGGCTCCGGGCTGCGGCGGTTGTGATGACGCGTGGATTGATTCTTGTTGTCGGGTTGCTTTGGCATAGGTTCATTCCTTTACAGAAAAGACTGTTTGCACGAATACGCGCCCGCCCATGATGGCAAAAAAAGCGTGCTCCTGTTGGGATGCACGCTTTGGCGCAATGTAAGGGCAGCACCGCATGATTCCCACCTGACGGCTTGGGCACCCAAAGTTATGCGGTATTGCCTTGACCGGATCGGTTACGGGTCAAAACTGCCAAGCAGACTGAGCGCTGCGGTTTTGATACCGGCAAAAAACTTGTCTGCTGTGCCGGCTGCGCGTTCGATCACGCTTTCATCCTCCAGCCGGACATACGTCACCTGGCTGGGGTCCATTTTAACCAGCCCCAGCCGATCCTCCGCTTCCTGCTGGACGCTGGTGCTGTTGGTGATCTGATCCATGGTGGTGGACAGATAGTCGTTATAGCTCTGGGCATTGGTCAGTTCCGACTTGGCGTCATCAATTTCGCCGGAAAGCTGTGTGATGCGTGCCTGGCTGGCGACAATGCTGGCAAACAAACCAAAAAAGATGGCAATGACCAGCACCGTGCCCGCCGTGCGGGCAAACTGGCGTGCCTTGCTCAGGCCGTAGCGTCCGCCCTTGACAACGCGCACCCGCGGTGTGCGGGAGGAACCGGAATGATTGTTGGTTGAAATTTCTGCTGCTGTGGAAGCCATGGGCGCCGCCCCCTTTCTCGTATCGTAAAATTTCGGCTTTCCTTAAGCTGTGCGGCATGGTCACAAGCGCCATGCCGCGCTGCCAATGTTCCCTCCTGGCACGCTTATAATTTTTCCAGTACGCGCAGCTTGGCGGAACGGCTGCGGCGGTTTTCTTCCAACTCACCAGCGTCCGCTTCAATCGGCTTACGGGTAATCAGTTTAGCTTTGGGTATCCCGCCGCAGGTGCAAATAGGCTGCTCCGGCGGGCAGGTGCAGCGCTGGGCCCAGCGGCGGAACTTCTGTTTTACCAGCCGGTCCTCCAGGCTGTGGAACGTGATGATGCAGAACCGCCCGCCGGGGGCCAGGCGGCTGAAAATCGCCTCCATCCCCTCGTTCAGGGCATCCAGTTCCCCATTGACGGCAATCCGCACTGCCTGGAAGCTGCGGCGGGCGGGGTTCTTGTTCTTGCGGCGCTCGGCAGGCGGCATAGCGGATGCAATCAGATCCGCAAACTGCAGGGTCGTCAAAATCGGGGCTTCCTCCCGTGCTTTCACGATTTTACCCGCAATCTGCCAGGCATACGGTTCCTCACCATAATCGCGCAGGATGCGGGTCAGTTCCTCACGGTCCAGGGTGTTCACCAAGTCTGCCGCGGTGGGCCCCTGCTGGCTCATGCGCATATCCAGCGGGGCATCCGCGTGATAGGAGAAGCCACGCTCGGCATCGTCCAGCTGGTGGCTGGAAACGCCAAGGTCCAGCAGCGCGCCGTTGATGAAGGGGATCTCCAGTTCATCCAGCACGCGGGCGGTTTCGCGGAAGTTGGCCTGAACCACCTGGGCGGGTAAGCCCTTTAGCCTTGCGGCAGCGGTTGCCACCGCATCCGGGTCCTGATCCAGCGAGATCAGCCGCCCGGTGGTCAGGCGTTTTGCTATTTCCTTTGAGTGGCCTGCCCCGCCGGCCGTTCCGTCCAGATAAATCCCGGCAGGGTCAATGGCCAGCCCATCAAGGCATTGGCTGAGCAAAACGGGGATATGACTAAATTCCACGGTGTTCTCCTCTTTCCCCGTTTCACACGGTTTAACATGCAGGGGTACACCCCCGCTCAAAGTGTATCTTAAAAATCAAGGTCTTCCATTGCGGCGGTAAAATCTTCATCGCTTTCCGCCTGGCGGGCTTCCCAATCCTGGGTGTTCCAGATCTCCGCAAAGTTGCGGTTGCCGATCACGCTCACATCGTGGTCCAGGTTGGCGTATTCCCGCAGTTTTGCGGGCAGCTGAATGCGGCCCTGCTTATCCGGTGTTACTTCCACCGCAGAGGAATACAGCATACGGCTGACATTGCGGCCCTTTACCATACCTTTTTCGGCAATGCGCTGGGCCACTTTTTCAAACTCCTCCGGCGGGAACGCGGCAAGGCAATGGTCCAGCCAGCGGGTCACGATAAAGGTTTCGCCCATTCCATCCCGGAACTTTGCGGGGAAATTCAGACGGCCCTTTGCGTCCACTGCGTAGTCATACTGACCCATGAACATTGTCGAACCCGCCCCCTTCCCGGTTGGAACTGTCGCTTTTTTAGCGTTTCAGCGGAATTTCGCGGTTAACAACCCTGTGGAATGTGTGGATAACTCACCACTTTAACCCCGAATTGCCCACTTTTACCCACTGGAACACTTATATAGTACCAAATCGCGGGGCAAAAAGCAAGCCCACAGCGCCAAAAAGCGCTGCGGGCCATAAAGTTTTCACAAATGCTGTCTTATTTGTTGTTTGCGGGGCAGGAACCGTGCAGATCTCTTTCACAAAGCCCGCACAGGGGGCCGATTTTACAGATTCGGTTTTTGTGGGCCATGGGGGCCGCGGCTGGCCAGGCTGCGCAGGTTCATGCGGGTATTTTTGATATCCGCCACACTGCGGGCCAGAACTTCCTCCGAGTTTTTGAGGATATTCTCACAATAAGCCGCGGAGGCATTGTTGATCTTTTTCGCCTGTGCCTGTGCGGCGTTCACCAGCTCCACGGCCATCTTCTGTGCGCGCTTGGTGATCTCTTTGTCCGATACCAGCACCCGTGCGCGTTCCTCTGCCTGCTTGATGATGTTATCCGCATCGGTCTGGGCGTTCTTTAAAATCTGCTCGCGGTCTGCCACAATCTTTTTGCTGTCGCGCAGTTCATCGGGCAGGTTATTGCGCACCTCATCCACGATATCGCGGCAGCGGTCCACATCTACCACACGCTTGGCGGCGGCAAACGGCACAGCGGTACCCTCCTCCAGCGTTTCCTCCAGCATATCCAGCAGTTCCTCAACATTCATAGCTGTTCCTCTTTCTCATAGCGGCTTACCAAAATCTTGCCGTACTTATATTGTTTTGCCAAAACAAGCCCCTCAACCTGTTCCGGCAGCTCGGCGTCCAGTTCTGTTTCACACAGCACCACACCGCCAGGGGCCATGTGCGCTGCCAGCTGCGGCAGTGCTTTGGCTACCGTGCCGTGGTGGTACGGCGGGTCCAGCAGGGCAAGATCAAACTCTTCCTGCGTGGTGGCCAAAAAGTGGAACGCATCATCCGGGATAACCCGGCTCTGCGCAAACACGCCCGCCGTTTTGCAGTTGGCCAGCACGATCTGGATCGCCTCGCGGGAAGCATCCAGGAAAACACAGCGCTTGGCCCCGCGGGATAATGCCTCAATGCCAAGCTGGCCGCTGCCTGCAAACAAGTCCAGCACGCGCGCGCCGGGCACAGAGAACTGTACGCTGGAGAACATTGCCTCCTTTACGCGGTTAATGGTGGGGCGGGTAACATCCTCCCCCGGTAGCGCAGCAAGGTTTTTGCCGCGGGCTGTACCTGCAATCACACGCATCATGTTAGGCCGCCTGCCTTTCATTTGTTATATGGCAGCCACTCATCCCGCTGGGAAGCTCAAGCCAGAGCACTCCTATTCGGGATAAACAGTTGCACTTATACATTATGGATGGTTCAAATCCGCTTGTCAAGGGAGTTTACCGTCATTCATTCTTATTTTACAACCCAGCCTGCAATCCAGCCGGGTTTTCCCCTCTCCTGCCGTTGCCGGCGTTGAGTTTACTGGCGCAGAGCATTATAAATGTTCTCCGCCTTGGCGTGGCTGATGCCCTTGACCTCTTCCAGGTCCGAAATAGACGCCTGCTTGACTGCCGTTACGGTTTTGAAATGTGCTAGCAGTGCCGCACTGGTCTTGGGGCCAACGCCGGGCAGCTCTGTCAGGGTTGCCGCATAGGACTTTTTGTGCATCATCCGCTTGCGGTAATCGTTGGCATAGCGGTGGGTTTCATCCTGGATATTGGTCACAAAGGTAAAGATATTGCGGTGCCGGTTGATGGCGATTTCCCCGCCCGCATCATCCACAATGGCGCGGGTGCGGTGGTGGTCATCCTTGACCATGCCAAAGGTGGGCACATGTTCCAGTGCCGTGCCGCGCAGTGCCTGTTTAACGGCGCTCACCTGCCCGCGACCGCCATCGATCAGCAGCAGATCCGGCATGGTGGCAAACTGGTTGGTTTCATTATCCGGCTTTTCGCCGCGCCGGGCCGCCTCGTACTCCGCAGCCCGGCGGGAAAGCGTTTCCGCCATAGAGGCATAGTCGTCCGTGCCGGCAACGGTGCGCATCTTAAAGCGGCGGTAGCCGGCGCGGTAAGGCTTGCCATCCTTGAACACCACCATACCGCACACGCTGGAGCCATCGCCCCAGTTGGAAATATCATAGCTTTCAATCACCCTCGGCGGGGTTTTCAGGCCCAGCACCTGGGCGGCTTCTTCCAACAGCTTTTCCTCGCGGGTATAGCGGCCGCTCTCGCGCCCCAGGCGCTCCACAGCGTTGGTGTAGGCCATTGTTACCAGCTTGGCCACATCGCCGCGCTGGGGCACATACAGCTCCACCTTGCTGCCGCGTGCTTCGTTCAGCGCCTGGTTCAGCGCTTCGGCGTCCGGCGGCAGGGTATCCACCGCAATGGTTTTGGGGATCGTCTCGCCATCCAGATAATACTGGGGCAGGAATTCCTCCCGCACGGCTTCGATATCGGTCGTATCATGAAAGACGAACTCCCGCTTATCGGTCAGGCGGCCATCCCGGTAGCGCAGCACCGCTGCGCATACCGCGCGGGTGGTGCCCGCCAGCGCGATGACGTCCATCTCTGTCCCGGCATCCATAACCACCTTCTGGCCCGCCGCCACGCGGTCAATGGCCGCGATCTGATCCCGCAGCAGGGCGGCTGTTTCAAAATCCAGCCGGTCAGACGCCGCCTGCATCTTCTCTTTCAGCTGCTTGACGATATCTTTTTTGCCGTACCGGATCATGCGCAGAGCCCCCTGCACGGCCTCATTGTAAGCTTCGCATGTGATTTTGCCGCCGCACACGGCCATGCACTTGCCGATATGGGCATTCAGGCAGGGGCGGCCCTTGCCGATATCACGCGGGAACTCTTTATTGCAGCGGGGCAGCAAAAAACAGTTCTGGGCAGTTTCCACCATCTCCCGCACCGCAAAAGCCGAGGTGAACGGGCCGATATAATCGGCGTTCTCATCGTCCTTTTGCAGGGCAGCAGAAATACGCGGCCAGGGGCCGTGGGTGATCTTTACATAGCTGTAGCCCTTATCATCTTTGAGCAAGATATTATACTTTGGCGTATGGGCCTTAATCTGGCTGGCTTCCAGCACCAGGGCCTCAAATTCGCTTTGGCAGACGATGACATCGAACGCAAATGCGTGGTTGATCATTTGGGTGACCTTCGCGTCATGGGGCACGCCCTCGCGGAAATACTGTGAAACACGGATGCGCAGGCGCTTGGCTTTGCCAATATAGATGATGGTATCCGTTTTATCGCGGATGATATACACCCCCGGCAGCAGCGGGAGCATACAGGCTTTTTTGTAGAGTTCTTGTTTTGTCATGGTTTTTGAATAAGGGTGGTGAGTGATTTTTTGTCTGCGCGGCATGGCCGCGCAGACAAAAAAAGGCGGGTGACCAGTCACCCGCCGCAAAAACAAAAGATCTGATTATTCAGAGAAGCCGGAGTTGACCAGCTTGACCAGGCCATCCACAGCAGCCTGTTCATCGGTGCCGTCAGCAATGATACGGATGGTGGTGCCGCCAACGATGCCGAGGCTCAGAACACCCAGCAGGGACTTAGCGTTGACGCGGCGCTCTTCCTTTTCGACCCAAATGGAAGACTTATACTCGTTTGCCTTCTGGATGAAGAAGGTGGCCGGACGAGCGTGCAGACCTACCTGATTCTCAACGGTAACTTCTTTAACGTACATAATTATTCTCTCCTACTTATATGAAAAGATACGCCCAAGTTCTCTACCGCGGGCTCCTTTCAGGCGGTATTGCACAATCAGTGCCGCCTTGATTGTTTATATTTTATCCCATTTGTTCGACTTTGTACAGTGTAAATTTGCAATTTTGGCAGGATTCCGCATTTGGCACAAATCGCGCCGGGCCTGCTTGTGCAACTTTACTAGTTTATTTTCAACCGGATTGTAGATAGACTACAAAACCTGTACGAAAAACCGACAGAATACCGCAGGTTCAGCCTTGATCCTGGGGCTGATAGCGCATAACAAGCTCTTTGCAGGGCTTGCAGAATGCTACATCCACCCCCGGCTGGTACAGGTTCCGCACGCCATCCGGCAGGTAGCCCATGCGCCGGTAAAGGCCGATGGCCGCCGTGTTTACATCCAGCACGGCCAGCCAGGGCCGGGCGTGCTCCGCAAGTTTTTTGCGCGCAAAATCCAGCAGCTTTGTGCCAATGCCGCTGCCGCGGGCGGACTGTGTGACAAACAGGTGGCTGATCTCCCCTGTTTTATGGCAGACACCCACCATGCCGTCCGGCGTATCCGAAGTGGTGTGCAGGTAGAATGCCCAGCCCGCCTTGCGCTCTTCTTCCAGGCGCTGGCGCATGGCTTCCGGCGTATATTCTGCAAGGCCTGCTTCGGTGCACACATCCCGGCAGACGGTGCGGCAGCCTTCGGCAAACAGTTTTGCGGCTGCATCCAGCTGGGCATCCGTCTTGATCAGCTGGGCACGCTCGGTACGCTTCCAGCGCGGGATCTGGGTGATCGGGTGGGTGGCGCACCACTGGGCATACAGGTCCGGGCGGCGCTGGCGGGTGCGTTCCCGGCTCTGGCGGCCGCGCCAGGCATCAATTTTGTTGTGGTCGCCGGTCAGCAGCACGGGCGGGATGGGCTGGCCCTCCCACACTTCCGGGCGGGTGAACTGGGGGTATTCCAGCAGGCCGTCCCAGTAGCTTTCGTCCTGGTAGCCTTTTTCCTCGGCCAGAACGCCGGGCTGCAGGCGCAGAACACTGTCTGCCACCACCAGGCTGGCCAGCTCGCCGCCGGTCAGCACATAGTCGCCGATGGAAATTTCCTCATCGCCAAAGGTATCGATCACGCGCTGGTCAATGCCCTCATAGTGGCCGCATACCAGCGCAAGGCTTTCATAGCCGGAAAGCCGGCGGGCGGTCTCCTCGTTATAGGGCTGCCCGGCGGCGGTCAAAAACACCACATGGGGCTTGGCGCGGCCCTGCTGGGCGCACTGGTCCGCCACAGCGCGCAGGCAATCTGCAATGGGCTGAGCATACAGCACCATGCCGCAGCCGCCGCCATAGGGGTAATCGTCCGTCTGGCGCTGTTTGTTTTTGGTGTAATCCCGGATCTGATGGCAGTGCGCTTCAAACAGGTTTTTGGCGCGGGCACGGCCCAGGATGCTGGTGCTCAAAAAGCCATCGCACAGTTCCGGGAACAGGGTGACAATATCAATGCGCATCAATTACTCCTCATCGCCGTTGACCGGCTCATCAAACATGCCCGCAATGGGGCGCATTTTTACCGTGCGAGCCGCAATATCCACATCCACCACAAACTCCGGCACGGCAGGAATCCAGTGCTCTTCCCCCGCTGCATCGCGCACAATATAGATATCCTGTACGCCGGGGTGGTCCACCTTTGCAACGATGCCAAGGGTGCGGCCATCGTCCGCATGCAGCACAGTGCAGCCGATCAGATCATCAATAAAATAGCGGCCCTCCGGCAGTTTGGCATCCGCCTTGGCAAAATAGTAGGTTTTGCCCACCTGGGCGCGGGCGGCATCCATATCCTCCACCCCGGCCAGCTTGACCAGCAGCATATTGCCCTGGGCGCGCACCCCGCGCAGCGCAACTTCGCCGCTGTCGTTTGCGGCAGCGTACAGACGCTTGAACTTGGCCAGAAACTGTGCGCCATCGCACAGCGGCAGGGCTTTCATTTCGCCGCGGACACCGTGGGTGGAAACAATTTTGCAGGCGGGCAGATAGTTTTGCATAGGGGGAACCTCCTAGAATAAATCACACAAAAGCGGCGGCAAATAAAAAGCACCCTGCGCGCAAAGCGGCAGAGTGCTGGGTGGCAAAAATCAGCCGATTTCCACCACGACTTTTTCGTTCTGGCGGACGGCGGCGGCACGCATGACAACACGGATTGCCTTGGCAATGCGGCCCTGTTTGCCAATCACGCGGCCCATGTCGCCTTCTGCCACCGTGAGGTGGTACACAACCGTGCCGTCCTCACGCGCGGGGTCAACCGTTACCTGCACCGCGTCCTTATCTTCCACAAGGCCACGGGCAACGGCAATCAGCAGTTCCTGCATGTGGCGTTCCTCCGTTTAATTACAGGATGTTCTCTTTCTTCAGCAGAACACGAACAGTATCGGTAGCCTGAGCGCCGTTGGCCAGCCACTGCTTAGCCTTGTCGGCGTCGATCTTGACAACGCTGGGCTCCTTGGTCGGATCGTAGTAGCCGATCTCTTCGATGAAGCGGCCGTCACGAGCAAAGCGGCTGTCAGCAACAACAATGCGGTAGAAAGGAGCTTTCTTGGCGCCGATGCGGCGCAGACGAATCTTAACCATGGTAAATATCCTCCAAAATTTTGTTTTTACGGCCCCGTGGTTTTTCCTCGTGGGCTTGCAATTTATATATCACCCTGGGGCCAGAGAGGCTTACGGGTCATATCAAATTCATAACAGGCTGCTCAGCGCAGGCCTCTCATTCCGCCAAGGCCGCGCATAAAGCCCTTGGGGTTGCGCTTGACCTTTTTCATCATCTTCTGCATGGCTTCAAACTGGCGCAGCAGCTTGTTCACATCCTCAACCGTCTGGCCGCTGCCCGCCGCAATGCGGCGCTTGCGCTTGGGGTTGATGATGGAAGGATGCGCACGCTCTTCCGGCGTCATGGAGTAGATGATGGCTTCAATATGGGGCAGCGCCTTTTCATCGATCTGGTCCATCTGTTCGGAGCTGATCTGGTTGGCGCCGGGCATCATGGCCAGCAGCGCGGACGCACCGCCCATCTTGCGGATCTGGGCGAACTGGGTCAGCATATCGTTCATATCGAACTTGTTGGCCATCATTCGCTTGGCGGCTTCTTCGGCTTCCTTGTCATTCTGCAAGGTCTGGGCCTTTTCGATCAGGCTCAGCACATCGCCCATGCCAAGGATCCGGCTGGACATGCGCGCCGGGTAAAACGGCTCCAGCGCATCCAGCTTCTCGCCGGTGCCCTGGAAGTAGATCGGCTTGCCGGTAACGGCCAGAACCGAAAGCGCCGCACCGCCGCGGGTGTCGCCGTCCGTCTTGGTCAGGACCACGCCGCTGATGCCAACCTTTTCGTTAAAGGTCTTGGCAACGTTGACGGCTTCCTGACCGGACATGGCATCCACAACCAGCAGGGTCTCATCCACCTCAACAGCCTGCTTGATGCGCACCAGCTCGTCCATCAGCTGGTCGTCAATCTGCAAACGGCCTGCGGTATCAATGATAACGATATCATAGCCGTGGTCTTTGGCGTACTCAACTGCCTGCTTGGCAATCTTTTCCGGCTTTTCGGTGCCCATCTCATAGACGGGAACGCCTGCCTGCTCGCCTACAATGCGCAGCTGGTCAATTGCTGCGGGGCGGTAGATATCACAGGCTACCAGCAGTGGGCGGCGGCCCTGAGCCTTATAATAGCGGCCCAGCTTTGCCGCATGGGTGGTTTTACCGTTACCCTGTAGGCCGCACATCATCATAACGGTCTGGCCCTTATTTTTGATGTGCAGGGTCTGGGGTTCCTCGCCGCCCATCAGCTTGGTCAGTTCCTCGTTGACGATCTTGACAACCTGCTGGGCGGGGGTCAGGCTTTCCATCACTTCCTGGCCCATGGCGCGCTCCGAAACCTGCGCGCAGAAATCCTTTGCGACTTTGTAGTTGACGTCCGCTTCAAGCAGCGCCATGCGGACTTCCCGCATCGCAGCCTTGATATCCGCTTCACTCAGCTTGCCTTTGCCGCGCAGTTTTTTGAAAACGCCGTTCAGACGCTCGCTTAAAGATTCAAATGCCATCGGGCAGTTCCTCCTGCGTATCAAGGCGGTGAATAATGGTCAGCATCTCCTCGGTAGCCCGCTGAACGCGGGTATCCGGTTCAAACAACCCAGTATTGCACACGCGCACCTCGCTGACAAGCTCTTCCAGCCGGGCAAGATCTGCCCGAATGGCTTCGGTCCGGCGGGCAGTGCCCAACTTTTCCTCCATCTCCATCAGGGTCGCTTCGCCATGCTTGATGGCATCCCGTACTCCCTGGCGGGTTATGCCATAATTTTCGGCAATTTCGGCCAGCGAAAGGTCATCATTATAATATTCTGTCAGAATATTGCGCTGTTTTTCCGTCAGGACCATGCCGTAATAATCCAGCAGGATGGAAAACCCAAGGTCCTTACCTGCTTTGGCTGCCACGGCCGTGCCCCCTTTGTGTTGTCTGTTCCTCTGACTACTGTAAAGTATTTTTCTTTACAGCTTTTGAATTATAACACTCTAAAGTCATACTGTCAAGGCCCAAAGGTGCGGTATCCGGCTGTTTTTTGCGTTTTTTTCAGCTTTTTGTGCCCGCCCAGCATTTTTGCCGTAAAAACTGCGGCAAAATATGTTTTTTTCATGTACAAAGCCGCGCCGGATATGCTATAATATGTTGTATATTGGGTGAAATTTACAGAACGGGGCGGATTTTACGGACTGCGTGTTCTCCCCTGCCTGATTTTTGCAAGGAGGTCTGCCAGGCTATGGCAATATTGCAGAGCTATTATCAGGACGTGTACCGTTCCCCGGTGGTGCGGCTTTCGGGGTATTCCGGGCGGCACGAACTTGCTTCCAGCATATTGGCATATCTGGATTTCGGCGGCGCTACCGGCACCTGCAAGGACGGCGTGGCCGAAACCATGCTGGCTTTTGCCACCGAGCGCGGCACATTGCAGCCCGGTATGCCGGTGGTGGAAGCCAGTTCCGGCAGTTTTGGCGCTGCCCTTGCGGTAAGCTGTGCCACCACAGGCCACCCCTGCATTCTGGTGGTGCCCAGCAGCCTGCCGCTTTCCCGCAGGCAGCATCTGCAAAACCTGGGGGCGCGCATTGTGGTATGCGGCAGCGGCGGCCGCCGTGCGCTGGAACAGGTTGCCAAGGACACCGCCGCCCGCTATAACGGTTACTTTACCAACTACTTTGCCAATGATGATAACCCCGAATACCACCGCCGCGTGACCGGCCCCCAGATTTTAAAAGCCGCCGGGGATGCGATCGATGCTGTGGTGATCGGCGTAGGCAGCGGCGGCACCATTACCGGCGTGGCGGAATACCTGAAAGCCTGGAACAGCATGATCCGCATTGTGGCCGTGGAGCCCAGCGAATGCGCCGCCATTTCCGGCGGGTTCATTGGCCACCACAGCATTGCGGGCATCGGGCCCGGTTTTGTGCCGGAAAACTATAACCCCTATGTAGTGGATACCGTGCTGACGGTCTCCTCGGCCGATGCCGAGCGCGCCGCACGGGAGGTGCTGTTCTATGACGGCATCCCCGCCTGTTCCAGCGCCGGCGCAACCCTGTGTGCTGCCACCCAGCTGATGGGCACCGGCAAGTGTAACCGCCCTCTGTGCATTTTTGCCGGACGCCGCACCTACGAATGATTCAAATAGACCAGGCCGCACGGCTGCCGCCATTAAAGAATGGCGCAGGCTGTGCGGCCTGTTTTGTTCTATGTACGTTGTGAGAGGCTAGTGGGTACTGATAAACCAAAAGAGCGCTGAACCTTAAACGATTCAGCGCTCTTTTGGTTGGTGCGGAAGATGGGACTTGAACCCACACGTCATAGACACACGCACCTCAAACGTGCCTGTCTGCCGATTCCAGCACTTCCGCATAAGGCAATGCCTTGGCATTGCAAAAAATATTTTAGCATACCCGCCGCAAAAAAGCAAGGGCTTTTTGGGCTTTTCTTCAAATTATTAACCACTGTGCCTTCTCGCGCGAAAATTGTTCGTTATACAGCATCTTTTACCCCATTTTCCCGCATTGCAGCAAAAAACTTCAATTTTTTTCAAAATAGGGCTTGCATTTTTGCTCAGGCTCTGATATACTAATCAAGCACTGTTAAGGCAGGCGCACAAATGAATATGGGAGCTTTCCCGAGTGGCCAATGGGGACAGACTGTAAATCTGCTGCTTAATGCTTCGGTGGTTCGAATCCACCAGCTCCCACCAAAAGAGATCCGCAACTGAGGTTGCGGGTCTTTTTTTGTGCTGGAACTGGTAGGGTTCGAACAGGTCGGCCGCCCGAAGGCGGCAAGCAACAGTCCTGCGGACTGTTGCTTAGACCGCGGCTTGGCGAATCCACCAGCTCCCGCCAAAGTGTTGAACGTTAAAACGTATATTTAATCGTCTAGTTCTTTTTTCCCGCACTTTTGACCGCATTTATTACAAAACCCATATCAAAGCGCCCCTCTGTTCCTATCACAGAGAGGCGCTTTTCTTCATTTCAATTTTATCAGGTTGCCTCCCGGCGGGCAAAGTAGGAGCCTACTGCGGTGATCTGCTTGGGCAGGTCAGGGCGGTAGAGGGGGGAATCCGGGTAAAAGCTGTTGATCACAACACCATTATCCCCTGCTCGCGCGGTGGAATGAATGTACTCTCCATTGCCAAGATAGAGCGCCACATGGCCGGGGAAATACACCAGATCTCCCACGCGCATATCCGAAACATGGGCCGGATGGATGGGGTAGCCCTCTTTCAGCTCGGAATCCCGCCAGATGGAAATACCGCACAGCAGGTATGCCATGCTGCACAGGCCGGAGCAATCAATGCCCGCCGGGGTTTTGCCGCCCCAGCGGTAGGGCGTGCCAAGGTAGCGCTTGGCTGCCTGGGCAATGGCTGCACGCAGCTTTTCCTGGTCCTGCTCGCAGGGCTGGGTGTACAGCGGGGCCAGCGCGTCCGCACGCAGGTAACCGGTGCGGCCATCCGGCAGCGTTACGGCCTGCCAGCCGTCTTCCGGCCCCCCCTGCACGGCCACGCGGGCGCCCAAGGGCAGGCCAGCAGCCACGCAGGCCCCCTGCACACGGGGTTCCGCCAGCACATCAGCCCAGCGGGCTATGACCACCATCTGCGGCTGAACCAGCCATTCTTCCGCCTTGGGGCCAGTCAGCAAAGCATCCTGTGCTACCCAGCCGGTATAGCCGTAAAAGGTGCGTACCGGTACCATGTGCTGTTCGGCTTCGCCGGCAATTTTCACCGGCATGCCCAGCAAAAGCTCATCCACCAAACGGGATTGCTGCGGGTTCTGCGCCCAGAGGGCCGGGTTTGTGGTAAGCGGCGCTATGGCCACATTGATTACTGCCTGCATTGTTATTTCCTCACTGTGTTATCTCAGTCCCAGTTTTCGCCCGCGCGGTGGCAGGCAACCATACGGCCATCCCATTCCCGCAGCTCCGGAACCTCGGTGCGGCAGCGCTCCGTTGCGTAAGGGCAGCGGGTATGGAAGCAGCAGCCGGACGGCAGGTTGACCGGGCTGGGCACTTCGCCCATCAGCACACGGCGGTGCTGGTTGCGGCGGTGTGGATCCGCCTGCGGGATGGCATCCATCAAAAAGGCGGTATAGGGGTGCATGGGGCGGCTGTAGAGCTCTTCCTTGGTAGCAACCTCGCACACATGGCCCAGGAACATTACGCAGACGCGGTCCGCAATAAAGTTGATGACAGAAAGATCATGCCCGATGAAGAGATAGGTCAGGCCGTACTGCTTTTGCAGGTCCTTGAGCAGGTTCAACACCTGGCTCTGCACCGAAACATCCAATGCGGAGACCGGTTCATCGCAGACGATCAGGTCCGGCTGCAGCGCAATGGCGCGGGCAATGCCGATGCGCTGGCGCTGGCCGCCGCTGAACTGGTGCGGGTAACGGTTCAAAAACTCTGCCGGTACACCAACAGCCTGCATCAATTCCAGCACGCGGTGGGTGGTTTCGGCTTTGGTTTTGCATACATGATAGGTTTCCAGCGGTTCGGCAATGATATCCCGCACCTTCATGCGCGGGTCAAGGCTGGCATACGGGTCCTGGAAGACCATCTGCATCCGGCGGCGCAGGGGGGCAAATTCCTTATCCTTCATGGCGGTGATGTTCTGCCCCTCAAAGGTCACGCTGCCCCTGGTTGCGGGCAGCATGCGGATCAGGGTGCGTCCCAGGGTGCTTTTGCCGCAGCCGCTCTCCCCCACCAGGGCCAGCGTTTCGCCGCGGTACAGGGTCAGATCCACATTGGTCAGGGCATGGACGGCCTGGTCTTTTTTGCTGGTTTCAAAGTTTTTATAAATACCTTTTGCCTGCAAAAGAACTTCGTGTTTTACCTCGCTCATTGATGTTCCTCCTCACAGCGGAAGCAGCGCACCTGATGATCCGGTGCAACGGGATGCAGCTGCGCTTTTTCCGTGCGGCATTGGTCGGTGGCATATTCGCAGCGGTTGCTGAACGGGCAGCCCTGCGACAGGTGCAGCAGGTTGGGCACCACACCGGGGATGGTGTGCAGCCGCTCGGCGTTCTGGCCAATGCGCGGGATGGAATCCAGCAGGCCCTTGGTATAGGGGTGCATGGTATGGTCAAACAGCTCAAAGGTTTCGGCCTGTTCCATGATCTTGCCTGCGTACATGACATACACATAGTCACAGATTTCCGCCACAACGCCCATGTTATGGGTGATGATCAGCACGCTCATGCCGGTTTCGTCCCGAAGCTCCTTCATCAGGCGCAGGATCTGGGCTTCAATTGTCACATCCAGTGCGGTGGTAGGCTCATCGGCAATCAGCAGCTTGGGCTTGCATACCATGGCCATGGCAATCATCACGCGCTGGCGCAGGCCGCCGGAAAGCTCGTGCGGGTAGCAGTCATAGCGCTTTTCCGCTTCGGGGATGCCAACACGCTGGAACATTTCCACCACGCGCTGCTTGGCTTCCGCCTTGCCCATGGTCGGGTTATGCACCAGCAGCGTTTCGCGCACCTGGCGGCCCACCTTGAGCACCGGGTTCAGGCTGGTCATCGGCTCCTGAAAGATCATCGAAATATCATTGCCGCAGATCTTGCGCAGCTCTTTATCCGAAAGTCTGGTCAGGTCCTGATCTTCAAACCGGATGCTGCCGCCCGCCACGCGGCCAGGGTATTTCAGCAGGCCCATAATGGATTTGGCGGTCATGCTTTTGCCGCAGCCGCTCTCCCCCACCAGGCCGATGATCTTGCCCTTGGGAATATCCAGGTCCAGGCCATCCACCGCCGGGGCCACGCCTTTTTCGGTAAAGAAATAGGAGTTCAGGCCGCGGATTTCCAGAACATTATTATTATTTTCCATCTTTTACTTCTCCCCCGCCGTTACTGGTTCTTCATGTAGGGGTCCAGCACATCGCGCAGACCGTCACCCAAAAAGTTGAACGCCAGCACCACGATCATAATGGCAATGCAGGGTGCCAAGGCCAGCCAGGGCTGGGTGAACAAAAACTGCTTGGACTGGTTGACCATCAGGCCCCAGGATGCTGCCGGGGGCTGTGCGCCGATGCCCAAAAAGCTCAGCGAGCTTTCAGACAGAATGGCAGAGGGAACATTCAGGGTAAACAGAACGATCAATGAGGGAATGCAGTTGGGCAGGATATGCTTGAGCATGATTTTGCCGTTGCTGACGCCGATCGAACGGGCAGCCTCAACATATTCGCTCTCCTTCAGGCTCAGGGTCTGGCTGCGCACCACGCGGGCCACACTGGCCCAGCTGGTGAGGGAAAGCGCGATAAACAGGTTGACGGTGGACTGGCCCAGGGTGTACATAACCACCATGGCCAGCAGCAGGGACGGGATGGACAGCATGATATCCGCCAGGCGCATGATGACATAATCCACCCAGCCGCCAAAGTAACCGGCCAGCAGGCCAAAGAAGATGCCCACCACCAGCGAAATGATGCTGGGCAGAATGCCGATGGTAAGCGAGAGGCGCGAACCATACAGAATACGGGAGAACACATCGCGGCCCAGTTCATCCGTGCCAAACCAGTGGGCAGCGCTGGGGCCCTGCAAACGGCTGATCAGGTCCTGCTCAGCCTCACCATAGGGGGCCAGAACGGGAGCAAAAATAGCTATCAGGATGATAACCAGAATCAGCACAGCCGAAAAGGCGGCCAGCTTGTTCTGGCGGCACATGCGCAGCAGCTGTTCTTTCAGGCCGTCCTCTTCGCCGATCTGGCTTTCCAATTCCTGCGGCTGGGCATTTTTCAACATTTCGTCTGCCATGGCTTATGCCTCCTTTCTGATGCGCGGGTCCAGCACAGAATACAGCAGGTCCGCAATCAGGTTTCCTGCAATGACCAGCACGGTGGTAAACAGCACGGTCCCCTGCAGCACCGGCATATCACGGTTCTGGATTGCTGTGGTGGCAAGGCGGCCGATGCCGGGAATGGCAAAAATGCTCTCGGTGATAACCGCGCCGGACAGCATGCCGGAGAACTGCAATGCCATCATGGTAATGACCGGCAGCATGGAGTTTTTGAGCGCATGGCCCAGAATAACCGCCTGCTTGCGCAGGCCTTTGGCACGGGCGGTATCAATATAATCCGCCTGCATCACTTCCAGCAGACTGGAGCGCGTCATACGGGCAATGCTGCCTGCGCTGTTCCAGCCCAGGGCAATGGCGGGCAGAATCATGGAAAGGAAGGTACCATCCAGCGTAAGCGGGAATGCCTTGATTTTGAAGGCAAACAGGTATTGCAGCAGCAGCGCCACCATGAAAATAGGCATGGAAACGCCAGCCAGCGAAACGCCCATGAACAGGTGGTCCACAAGGCTGTTCTGCCTGATGGCTGCTATAATACCGGTGCCAAGGCCCAGCACCCAGGCGAACAGCGCCGCCAGCAGGGCCAGTTCCAGCGTGTAGGGGAACGCCTCTATGATCATATCGGTAACAGCGCGGTTATATTTATAACTGATGCCCAGGTCCCCATGGATTGCCCCGGCCAGATAGTCAAAGAACTGCACGATCACCGGCTTATCCAGCCCCATCACTTCAGTCAGGCGGTCAATGGTGGCCTGGTCCACATGTTCACCCAGCAGCATAGCCGCCGCATTGCCGGGAACAATGCGCAGCATGATGAAGATGAGCAGTACCACGCCGATCAGCACCGGAATGGTGCCCAAAATGCGCTTTATCACGCTTTTCACACGGAGTCACTCCCCTTTTGTCCCTCACAGCCGCTGTTTTCAAGCTGCCAATCGGTTAAAACCATGCTCTGTGCAGGTGAACATCATTTTCCCCGCAGGCATTGCTTCGGCACAGCGCTTTTATAAAAAGCGCTAAGGCAATACCGCATAATTCTAAGTGCCGATACGGCGAGCGAGGTGCGGCAGATGCCAAGCCAAAAGCGCAGATAATACTGGAGTCTTATCGAGCATTTTGGCAACGCAGATGCCGTACCGCAGCTGCCGGAGCGGTGCTTAAGCCGCAAGGCGGGAATTGTGCGGTGTTGCCCTAAGTTTTCAGGTTCGTGGGCGCACAATGTGCGCCCTTACGGTCCCTGCCAGGCAGAATGCAGTTTTACCTTATGGACAGTCTGTTTGAGCGACTGTATATTTTTACACTTTTATGCTGTAAAATATACAAGCATTAAAATTATAACATAAAAAATGCAGGCTGCAACCTGTGGTCGCAGCCTGCATTGCATTATTTGTAACTTTTTTTGTCCAAAAATTACTTCAAGGTAACGTTGATATACTGGGTATCGTTATAACCGGCCCAGTGCGGGGTGAAGGAGGCGATCCGGTCGCCCTTAACAAACAGGTGGGAACGGCTGAACATGGGTACCCATGCAGCGTCCTCTTCCACGATCTGCTTTTCCAGCGCGGCGTACTCGGTCAGGCGTTTGGTGTCGTCCACAATGCCGCGGGCGGCAGCAACACGGCTCATAACGTCGGTGTTAAAGTAGTTCAGGCTGCGCACATTGCTCTTTTCGGGGGTACCGAAGAACGTGTAAATGAAGTTATCCGGGTCGTTATAGTCGGCCGTCCAGGAGCTGACAAAGCTGACCATATCGCCGCTCTTGCGCAGATCCAGCCAGCTGGCGGGGTCATAGCTCTTGATCTCGGCGTTAATCCCGATCTGCTGCAGGTACTGCTGCACGATCTGGATGACCAGCAGAGTGGAATCGCTGCTGGAGTTATCGGCAGCAATCTCCATGGTAAAGCCATCCGCGTAACCGGCTTCGGCCAGCAGGCTCTTGGCCTGTTCGGGGTCGTACTTCAGCCAACCCTCGTTGTCCTCGGTGTAGCCGATCAGGCCTTTGGGGTAAATGCCGTCCACCAGGCTGCCATCGCCGTTATACACGGTATCCAGGATGGTCTGGCGGTCAATGGCCATCTGGATGGCCTTGCGGACCTTAACATCGTTCAACGGCTCCACATTCTCGTTCAGAGCCATGTAGGTGGTGCCCAGACGGTTGGAGGTTACGATATCATCGGCATACTGGGTCTTGTAGGTAGAGTTGACAACGGCAGCGTCAATGTAATCGCAGTCCAGGATATCCAGCTCACCGTTCTGGAACATCATGCTCATGGTGGAAGAATCCGGCACGATGGAAATTTCCACATGCTGCACGCTGGGCTTTTCGCCCCAGTAGTTGGGGTTGGCATCCAGCACAATGCTGCTATCGCGGGTCCAGCTGGTGACCACATACGGGCCAGAGCCGATGGTCTTGGAGCAGTCCATACCAAACTGGTCGCCTGCTTCCTCCACGTTCTTCTCGCTCATGATGGAGCAGGAAGCGGTTGCCAGCTCATACAGGAAACCGGCAAACGGATCCGACAGGGTAACGGTAAAGTGGGTGTCATCAATCACCTGAATGCCTTCCAGGTCGGTGGCGGTGCCATCCATCACAGCTTCCGCACCGGCAATGGCAGAGGCATAATCCGTCTGCACGCTGTCCGGCAGGGCCAGCATACGGGTAAAGGTATACTTGACATCGTTGGCGGTCAGCGGGGTGCCGTCAGAGAACGTAACACCGCTGCGCAGGGTGAAATCATAGGTCAGGCCGTCGTCCGAAACGGTGTAGTCTTCCACCAGGCTCTTCTCCAGCTCAGTGGAGCCGTCCGCATTGGTTTTGATCTCAAACAGGCGGTCAAAGATATTCAGCGGCACCATGTAGTCGTTGTTGGTCTTGTGCACATCCATCGTCTGGATATCGGTGTTCATGGCAACGTGCAGCGAACCATCTGCTGCAGCCCCGGTGGAAGCGGCAGCTTCGGTGGAAGATGCCCCGGTATCGGAGGATGTATCAGCGGAGGAAGCCGCTGGGGTGGTGGATGCGGAGCTGCCGCAGGCAGCCAGCATGCTGGCCAGCAGTGCAGTGCTCAGTGCAACGCAGGCAAATTTTTTCATAATTCTTTCCCTCTCTTAATTGGCGCAGCCATTCTGCCGCGCCCCTGATTGTTTTGGGGCTGAGTCCCCGGCCCCAGGCGGTTAAAACGCACAATGTTACCGCCTGAACCCGCAAAAGTGCAAAAAAGGGCAGCTGTATTGGTAGCTGCCCCTTTGCATCTCATGTTGGTTATAATACCACAAATCCTATCAGATTGCAAGCGCAAATTCTGCTGGCCGTGGTGCCCCAACCCGGAACAGCTTAAACATTGTTCGGGTTGTTTTTCAGGATAACGTCATGGCTGCCGCCTTCCACAATGGAGGTGGAAGAAACGACCGTCAGGCGGGCTTTCTGCTGCAGTTCCGGGATGGACAGCGCACCACAGTTGCACATGGTGGAACGCACCTTGTACAGCGTGGTCTGCACGCCATCGGCCAGCGGGCCGGCATACGGAACGTAAGAATCAACGCCCTCCTCAAAGCTCAGCTTCTGGGCACCGCCAAGGTCATAGCGCTGCCAGTTGCGGGCACGGTTGGAACCTTCGCCCCAGTATTCCTTCACATAGTTGCCGCCAACGCGCAGCTTGTTCGTGGGGGATTCATCAAAGCGGGCAAAGTAACGGCCCAGCATAACAAAGTCAGCGCCCATTGCCAATGCCAGGGTGATGTGGTAGTCATGCACAATGCCGCCATCGGAGCAGATGGGGATATAGATGCCGGTCTGTTCATAGTATTCATCGCGGGCTTTGGCAACCTCGATAACGGCGGTTGCCTGGCCGCGGCCAATGCCCTTGGTTTCGCGGGTGATGCAGATGGAGCCGCCGCCAATGCCGATCTTGACAAAGTCTGCACCGGCTTTTGCCAGGAACAGGAAGCCCTCGCGGTCCACCACGTTGCCTGCACCGACCTTTACCTTGTCGCCGTAATGCTCACGGATCCAGGCGATGGTACGGGACTGCCATTCGCTGTAACCTTCGGAAGAGTCGATGCAGAGCACATCCACGCCGGCATCCACCAGGGCGGGCACGCGCTCGGCATAGTCGCGGGTATTGATGCCGGCGCCGACAACATAGCTCTTGTTGGCATCCAGCAGCTCATTGGCATGTTCCTTGTGGGAATCATAATCTTTGCGGAAAACCATATACTGCAGGTTGCCCTGCTCGTCTACCAGCGGCAGAGAGTTGATCTTGTTATCCCAGATGATATCGTTGCAGTCATGCAGGCTGGTGTTGGCCGGTGCGGTAACCAGCTTGTCCAGCGGGGTCATGAACTCAGTCACTTTCAGATCGGTGCTCATGCGGGACAGGCGGTAGTCACGGGATGCCACAATGCCCAGCAGCTTGCCGTGGGGGGTGCCGTCAGCCGTGATGGCAACGGTGGAATGGCCGGTACGGGTTTTCAGGTCCAACACATCAGCCAGGGTAGCCTCCGGCGGCAGGTTGGAATCAGAGGTAACAAAGCCCTTTTTGTAAGCCTTGACACGGCGAACCATATCAGCCTCGGACTGAACGGACTGGGAGCCGTAAATGAAAGAAACGCCGCCCTGCTTGGCAAGGGCAATGGCGAGCTTCTCACCGGAAACGGACTGCATGATAGCCGAAACCATGGGGATGTTCATGGTCAGGGGGCAGGCTTCTTCGCCCTTGCGGTACTTGACCAGCGGGGTTTTGAGGCTGACAGCCGTGGGGATGCACTCCGAAGAGGAATAGCCGGGGACGAGCAGATACTCGCCGAAGGTACGGGACGGTTCACTAAAATAATACGCCATTTCGCAATTCTCCTTTACCCTTTTCGTTGCCTGATTTGCTTATTGGTTATTGTACCACATTCGCGTACAATATGCAAAATTTGTTGTATTAAATCTTTTTTTGGCCTTTTGGGCAAAAGTTGTATAAACTGCACCATGGCCAGGCACAAGAGTATGACTAATCAAAACATTTTGCACATCGGCACCCGTCCGCCGTTTGGAACGGGCCCCAAACGCGTTCCGGCATGCCGCACATGTGATGCTCTTTTCCCCGCTCATTCCTCAAAGTTCAGGGTAATATCCCCCAGCGCGGCATCCAGAATCACAGCGTTGGCTGCTTTGCTGTTGGCGCTGTAAGGGCTTGCCTGCTTGGCGCCGCTTACCGTAATACTGCCCAGGCCGCATGCAGCCTGCACGCTGTAACCGTCTGCCTTTTCCCCCAGGGTCAGGGCAATATTGCCCAGCTGATCGGTTACCTGCACCTGACTAGCCCCTAGCAGGCGGTCGATCGTCACATCGCCCTGGGCGTTTTCAATCGTCACGCGCTCTGCCTGCACGGTGCCAAGCTCTGCACTGCCCAGGGCAAGCGTTGCATCCAGCTGCCCGGTTTGCAGCTCATCCGCATACAGGCTGCCGAGGGCAAGGTCTGCCTGTATGCTTTTGGCTTTCAGTGTACCAAGGTCGGCGCTGCCCAGGTTCAGATTCAGCGCTATCTGTTCCAGTTCTATCTCCGGCAGGGCCGCTGCGTGTGGCGGCGGCTCTGCCGGTATTATTTTGTTCTATATATTATATAATATTATGTCAGTTAATATATTTTATCTGGTTCTTTCCCACTGCTTCAAAAATGGCAGCAAAAATGCCGCAGGCACACAGCCTGCGGCATAAAAGTGATGCTTATTCTGTTTTAGGGCAATACCGCATAATTCTAAGTGCCGATACGGCGAGCGAGGGGCGGCAGAAGCTAAGCGAAAAGCGCAGATAATACTGGATGTCTTATCGAGCATTTTGGCAACGCAGATGCCGTGCCGCAGCTGCCGGAGCGGTGCTTAAGCCGCAAGGCGGAAATTATGCGGTGTTGCCTTAGCTTACCTGATGCTGCTCGATCCAATCCGCCACCGCGCGGGAAAGCTCGGTCAGGCTGCCCTTGGTAAAGGGGGCTTTCATTCCGGCGCTTTCGGCCAGCTCGGTATAGGTTGCCATACCGGCCAGGTTGGTCAGCTTCATATAGCGCTGCCAGGCGTCCTTGTGGTCTTTCAGGCTGGCCACAAAGAACTGCAGGGCAATGGCGGTTGCCAGGCAGTAATCAATATAGTAGAACGGGCATTCAAAGATATGCAGCTGGCGCTGCCAGCCTGCGCCGCGGCCATAGAACGGCAGGTCGCCGAACTTGTTCCAGGGGCGGTATTTCTTTTCCAGCTCCAGCCAGACGGCATTGCGTTCATCCGGCGTAAGATCTGGCTGCTGATACATAATGTGCTGGAATTCATCCACCATGCAGCCGTATGGCAGGAAGATAAAGCTGTCCTCGGCGTGCAGCAGCTCGTATTTATCCGTATCCTCCTTAAAGAAGAGGTGATGCCAGGGGGCGGTCAGGAACTCCATGCTCATGGAGTGGATCTCGGCGCTCTCCATACCGGGGCACTGGATATCTTCGGGGATGTTCTTGGGGCTGCGGGCAGCCAGGTAGCCTTCCAGCGCATGCCCTGCTTCATGGGTCAGCACATCCACATCCCCCGCCGTGCCGTTCCAGTTGGCAAAGATGAAGGGGGTCTTGTAATCGGGCAGCATTTCCTCATAACCGCCGCTCATTTTGCCGGGGCGGCTGAGAACGTCGAACATCTCGTTATCCTGCATGAAGTCGATGAACTCTGCCGTTTCGGGGCTGAGCTCATGGTACATCTTGCGGGCACCGGCCATCAGCTCGTCATAGCTGCCGTGCGGCACGGGGTTGCCGTCCGCAAAGCTGATGGTGCTGTCCCAGAACATGGGGTTCTCAATGCCGGTGCGCTTGTTGCGCAGAGCCAGAGCCTTCTGGATCATGGGCACCACCTGCTCCACCACTTCCTGGCGGAACGCGGCAACCTCCGCCGGGCCGTAACCGATGCGGTTCATGCGGATATAGCTCAGCTCGCTGTAATCGTTGTAGCCCAGGATGCGTGCCTGCTCGTTGCGATTCTTGACCATCTTATCATAGATCTCGTCAAACTCGGCGCGGTGGGCGTCAAAGTAAACGGCTTCCGCCTCGTAAGCCTTACGGCGCATGGCGGGGTCAGTGCTCTGCTTATACAGCGTCAGCTGCGGGATGGTCAGCTGTTTGCCGTCCAGCTCCGCCATTGCACCGCCGTACAATTTCTGGTAAGCACTGGTCAGGGCATTTTCCTCTTTCTGCAGTTCGATCACCCGGTCGTCCATGCTCAGCACCAGGTTGCGCAGGCTGGGCAGAATGCGGGTACCGAACGCTTCTTCCAGCGCTTTGGCGTGCGGGTTGGAAAGAATCGCCTCCGCAACATTGCGTGCTGCATTGCTGACCGCCGGGCCGGTTGCATCAAACCATTCCTGTTCCCCGCTCCAATATTCATCGCGGGTATCCTGGGTATAATGGATGGATGCCAGGCAGGATGCCGTGTGGTAATGGGCCATCATGGCGTTTTCTTCGCGGTAAAGCTGTACCAGTTCTTCGCCGCTCTGGGCAGCGGCCATCTTTTTGGCATACTCTTCGCACTGGGCCAGAACCTTATCCAGGTCCGGGCGTTCGTACTTCATTTCTGAAAATTTCATAGCGATTCCTTTCTATTGTACATCCATTTTGGGGATACCGGAAATTCAAAAAGTCCGCCACGTTGCAAAAACAGGCCATTTTTTTTGCTTTTTCGGCTTTCCCAACGGATAAGTATTTTTCCGTGCAGGCACGGGCATTTGGCGCTAAACCTTGTTATGTTAATATCATAGCACACCAACAGGTATTTGGGTAGCCCCCTGTGCGGCGGGCAAAATGCACTTGCGGGTTTGCGGCAAATAGGCTACAATGGCAGTGAGCAAACACTGCGGCTTTTGCCGCCACAAAGGAGCAAACGACCATGACGTATAACGAAGTACTTACTGCAGCGCGTGGCCAGATGGGGCCCTGCAAAGCGTGCCCTGTGTGTGATGGGCGTGCCTGCCGCAACACGGTGCCGGGTCCCGGTGCCAAGGGCGTGGGTGATGTTGCCATCCGCAATTACAGCGCATGGCAGAATGTGCGGGTGAACATGGACACCATTTGCGAATCGGGTGAGCCGGATACCACGCTGGAAATGTTCGGCCACAGTTACCGCATCCCGGTTTTTGCCGGGCCGGTGGGTGCCATGCAGCTGCATTACGGCACCAAGTACACCGACCTGGAGTACAATGATATTCTGGTTCCCGCCTGCCACGATGCCGGGATCCTGGCTTTCACCGGTGACGGCACCAATCCCGCGGTTATGGTGGGTGCCTGCAAGGCGGTAAAAGCCAATGCCGGGTTTGGCATTCCAACCGTAAAGCCTTGGGATGCCGGGACGATTGCAGAAAAGATGGCCCTGGTGCGTGCCACCGGCGCGTTTGCCGTTGCCATGGACATTGACGCCGCCGGTCTGCCGTTTTTGAAGAACCTGAACCCGCCCGCCGGCAGCAAAACGGTGGAGGAGCTGCGCGGCATTATTGCGGATGCCAAGGTTCCGTTCATCATCAAGGGCGTCATGACGGCACGCGGCGCGCAGAAAGCGGTGGAAGCCGGTGCTTCGGCGATCGTGATCTCCAACCACGGCGGGCGCGTTCTGGACCAGGTGCCCGCCACAGCAGAAGTTCTGCCGGAAATTGCGGAGGCCGTCAATGGCCGCTGCAAGATTCTGGTGGATGGCGGCATCCGCACGGGTGTGGATGTATTTAAGGCGTTGGCCCTTGGCGCAGACGCCGTATTGATTGCCCGCCCCTTTGTGAACGCCATTTACGGTGCCGGTGCCGAGGGTGTTCAGGTGTATGTGGACAAGCTGGCCGGTGAGCTGGCCGACACCATGAGTATGTGCGGTGCACATTCCCTGGCCGAGATCACCCGCAACATGGTGAGAGTGTGATTTTCTACGAGGGTTTGTATTCCTTCTACGAGGGTTTGTATTCCTTCTTTGAAAAGAAGGAACCGAAGAAACTTTAATCTCGTATTACATACAAAATAAGACCAAGGCCCGTTGCACAGGATTTTGGGATGCAGCGGGCCTTGGTTGTTTTAGATGATATTTTTGTGTGTGCCAATCCTCAACCCGCGGAACGTTCAAGACCGTTCCCTACAAATTGGGCAGGGTTTCTGCCCTTTTTTTCATACTATACAAATACAAAACCAAAATAACCGCCCGCCTGCCGGAATGTCATATTCCAAACAGACGAGCGGTTATCTAAATTTGTCTTATAATTTCGGGTGCTTTTATTTCGCTATCCCGCAACCTTACTGCGCGTGGTTGATGGGTTCCATGATGGCGTGTACCACAAAGCGCTGGTTGTTGGAAGCATAGGCGGAGCGGCAGGTGGAAAGCGTCAGGATATGGCTGCCGCTGGGAACATCCACGCCGGTATCATACAGCGAAAGTTCTTTCAGATACCGCAAAAAGGCATCGTAATCTTCACCCTCACTGTAATCCAGCGCATAGCACGGGTCGTCCGATTTGGCATCGTGTGCCGAGAAGATGCGGCACAGGTAGTCGCCATCCGGCGTGTACAGGGTAAACGTTGGGTTTGCGCTGTAAAAATCCTGCTTGCGGTAAGCATCCAGCTTGCCGAACATGGCGCCGTTATGGATGTTGTGGCCATGGATCACATGGCACAGACCGTCCGCCCAGCTGGTGGAATCCCACGAAGGGCGGATCAGACAGCCATCGTTGCTGCTTGCACCGGAAAAGCTGCGGCGCAGGTAATAGCTGGAATCTTCGTTCTGCACCACCGGCAGCGAAAGTTCCAGCCCCTGCACACTGAGCCATGCGGTAACGTCCGGGTTCTGCTCTTTCAACGCGGTAAAGTCCAGGCGGGAAGCCAGGGCGTTATCGCCGCCGGTGCTGGTATCCATCCAGACAAGCTGGGTGCGCAGGGTCTGGTATTCTTCATCACTTTTCTGGTAGCTTGTCCACTGCCAGAAGAACAATAGCAGGAACACCACCGCGGCAGCCAGCAGCGCCGGTACAATAAACTTGGAAAGCTGCGCTGCCGTTACGCCATCCGTACTGCGCCGACGGCGCGGCTTGGGGTCTTTCTCCGGCGGCTCACGGTACATGGTGTACTGCTTTCTGCTGGATTTGTGGTGGGTACTGCTGCCTGTGGAGCGGCGGGGCTGCCCGCTATAAGAGGGATTTTGTCTGCTCATGCTTACCCCCTGTCGGAATGCGAGGCATCATCGCCGTTTTCTTTCTTTTTGCGCACCACGGTCACACCAACAGCCGCGCCAATACATACAACTGCCAGCGCCAGGAAGATCCACATCACCGGGCTGTCTCCGGTGGGCAGCCCGTACTGACCGTTTGCAAAAGCCGGAACATTCGGCGGGGCCGTGGGGCTAATCTTGGGGGTATCACCATCGCCATTGGGTGTTGCGTTACCCGGCGTATTCGGGTCGTCGCCGGGGTTACCCGGGTTGGGCGTTTTGTCCGGGGTCTCCGAAGGATTGCTCGGTGTCGGCGTTGCGCTCGGCTGGTCCACCATCTTGACCAGGTGGTAGCCACAGTTGGGGATGGTGCCGTCACCGTTAAAGTAGAACTCTACATCCGCAGCCTGAGCATAGCCCTCCGGGGCGCTTTCCTCGTGCATGATGTAAGTATGGCCTGCCACCAGCACCTCGCCGGTGTTGCCGGTCATCACCAGCTTTTCCGGTTCTGTACCGGAAACCCAGCTGTGAACCAGCTTGCCGGTGTTCTTATCCGTCAGCGTCATGGAAGCCCCTGCCAGAGAGTTGCCGTTGGGGTCCACCTTGGAAAGCTTGACTTCCAGTGGCTGGTCAATAACAGTCAATGTCTGGCCATCCAGCTTGCCGGATTTGGAAGTTACGGCAACGGTAAAATCCGAATTGATGGTAAAGGTAATATCGCTGGTCATGGCATAGCCTGCCGGAGCGTAAGTTTCGCGCAGCAGGTAGTTGCCGGGCGAAAGCTGCATCTCGTGCGGAGTGCTTTCGGTCTTCCAGCTGTCGATCTCGCTCTGGGTGCCATCGGAGCCTACGCTGTAAACCACCAGTTTTGCGCCGGGCAGTTCATCGCTGCCGGTGGCGGACTTTTTGCTCACGATCAGCTTTTGCCGCTTGGCGTTGGTAAAGGTAAAGGTTTTGCCGTCATCGCTGGTGGTCATGGTGGAAACATAGCCATCCAGGCCGGTCATATCCTCGCTGATGTTGCAGTTGCTCATGCCCTGGCGGATATCAAAGTAAACGGTGCCATCCCCCGTGATGGTACGGGTGGCGCTGCGCTGCTGGCCATCCTGGGTATAGGTCAGCACAATTCTGGCCGGGCCGTGGTTGCTGTCATCGGTAATCCACTTTTTCTTGACCGTGATGCGGCCATAGCTGCTGATGTTGCCGGAGTAACTGTTTTCCACATGTTCCTTGACCATAACGTACACGATCCAGCTGGTACGAGAACCAAAAAAACAGTTGGGTACCGGGATGGTAATGCTGTCCATCGTGCGGGAAAGGGTTGTGGTAATGGTAAAGTAGCCGTTCTCAGCATAGGTATCATTGCCGATGCCGTGCGGGAAGTAAACATACAGATAGCGGTTGTTTTCGCCGCCCTGATAGAAGCTGACGTTGCCATCCGTATACTCGATATTATAGTTGCCGGGGCAGGCATCCAGCAGCCAGCCGATATCCATACGCAGGTAGCTGTTGCCCTTGGTGGTGTTTTCTTTCATCAGGCTGGAGTCATCCAGGATTGCCTGGCTGCCCGCTGCCACCGTTGTGCCATCCAGCATGGTTGTATCATGGGTATAGGTCACATAGGTCGAATTGGACTCATCCACCAGTGTGGCATCGTTCGGGTCATAAGCGCGGCCCTGCAAACCGAACAGCACGTTGAAGGAGATGGTATCGCCAACCTGCATGGTCAGCGGGGTTCCCTGCTGGCGCATCTGGTCCAGCTGGTTCAGGGTATAGTCCACACCATTGACCGTAACGGTAACACGCTTGACGTAATTCATCAAGTCCACACATCCATTGGCCGATGCATCATAATTGGGATAATAGTAATCATCCTGTGCCGCATGGGCACCTGTTGCAAAGGCAAGCACCAACAAAATCAGCAACAGGCAGTACCGCACGCCGTTCCGTAAGTATTCCATCTTCTGGTTCAACGTTTTCAACCTCAATCACCTGACATCCTTGTTTTTTACAGACGCTACAATGTATTTTATCATTTTATAACGTCTTTTCGTTTTATCTTGTTCCTTTAACTATGTAGTTTATTTTATCATATCCATGTGCGGCTTTCAACCTGCAAAGCTTCCAAATTTACACTTTTTTGTCACAGATTCCTTGGGTGCATCTGCTATTTGTTTCCCGCGGCAGGCAACAAATGTCCGGTATTTTTGCTGTGTTCACGCCGGATTGCGTCAGCTTTTGTGAAGTATCCTCACATGCAGCAAACAGCAAAGGCCGGCGGCTCCGTTTTTTGGGCAGCCACCGGCGTATTCAAAATCTACGATGCAGAAAACGGCCTGATTTTGAGCAGCGAGGTTGTTTCCACCAACGGGCAGGGCCATGGTGCGCTGGTAGGTTTCCTGGTTCAGCACCAGGTCAATGTGGTTTTATGCGGCGGGATTGGTGCCGGTGCCCAGGCCGCCCTTGCGCAGGCTGGCATCCAGCTGTTTGGCGGTATTTCCGGCAGTGCGGATGCCGCTGCCGCAGATTATCTGGCTGGTCGGCTTGTTTTTGACCCCAACGCCCACTGCAATCATCATGCCCACGAAGCAGAGCACGCCTGCGGCTCCCATTCCTGCCACGAGGACAAAGGCGGCTGTGCCGGGAGCTGCCACTGACCAAAAGAGTTAAAAAGTGCCGCGTCCCGAGAGAAAAATCGAGATGCAGCACTCATTTGTATCTTCATTTTTGATTGTTGAAGAAAGTCAAAAATCCGAACCCTCTCCCCTGTCGAGAAAAGGTTCGGATTTTTATTATTCAGTGCGGATAACAGGACTTGAACGTCTATACGTTGAATTTTCCGTAAAAGCCGCATGTGAAAATACAGAATCCGCGCTTTATTTCCGTAAGTTCTGACCGGAAACGAAGCGCGGATTTTTTATTCAATATGTGAAAGTGCGGTCAAAAGTGCGGTCAAATACCGCACCCCCACAGCTACACCAAAAGCGAGGATTTTTATTTAGTATAGCAATACTTGACCTGCCGGGCAAGTATTGCGAAAAGCTCTGTCAAGCCCTTTTTCGCAAAAAGTTGCGTCAAAATCGAAACTTGTCACATTTTGCCCGCGCGGCGGGTGTAAAATTATAGGTAGATGGGCCGGAAAACGCCCACAGCTTTGTTAAAAAGTACGGAGGTATGAGAAATGACTAATTTTATTTTGTTACGGCAGACCATGCTTGCGCACGATCTCCAGCAAAAAGACATTGCAGAGGCGGCAGGCCTTAGCCGGAGCGCCTTTTCTGCCCGAATGCACCGCCGGGCGGACTTCACTACTGGCGAAATGTTGCGTATCGGGAAGGTGCTAGGCCTCCAGCCGGAGGATTATTACCGTGTCTTTTTTGCGGAATCTGCCGCCCAACTGGAGGGCAAACACGTATGACCGCACCGCAATTTGACTACGACAACATCCCGCCAGAGATGCAAGCCCGGCGGCAGTGGGTTTTGTGGGGAGTTGGCAAAAATCTAAACCCCAAGGCGGTCAAGATACCACGGCAAGCAAAGAATCCCACCGGCCCCAACGCAAGCAGCACTGACCCACAAACCTGGGCCGAATTTCAAGAAGCGCACGCCTGGTATCAAATCGGCGACGCACGCGGCATTGGCTACGAGATTACCCCGGCGGACGGCCTTGTTGCGGTCGATTTTGACCATTGCCTTGACACCGCCGGGAACCTGCTGCCGCCATTCGACGAATGGATAAAGGCTCTTCCCGGCTATTGGGAGCTATCACAAAGCGGCACAGGCCTGCACGGCTTTGTGCGCGGTACGCTGCCCGCCGGATGTAGTAACAAGCGCCGCATTGACCCACAGAACGCTGATGAACGAGAAGTTGAACTGTATGTTCAAGAACGGTACATAGCCCTGACGGGGGCGCTTTGGGGGCCACAGACGACGCTTGCTGATGCACCTAGCGCCCAACCGGGTATTGACGCAATTCTGGAGCAAATGCACATGCGGCCAGAGGACGCCGCCGCGGGGGCTGCGCTGCCCGATGTTCCCGACCGTCCAGAGGAAGAGATTACCGCGATAATTAAAGCTGCCCTAGCAAAAAGCCCGGACTTTTACACGCTTTGGAATTGGACAGAGCGCCCCGGAAAGCTGGGAAACGAAAGCAAGGATGACATTGCGTTTGTGTGTTCCGCGTGGAAAGCCACAGAATACGAGCTATCCGCCGGGGATTTAATGCACGGTTTGGACGCATCACCATGGGCACAAACAAAAACCAACAGCCCCGAAAAAGACCATTGGGACAAATGGTTTGCTTGTGGGGCCCGCAAAGATGGCGCGTATCGCAGGAACACCGCGTTAAGAGCGTATCAAAGGGCAAAGCAGGACGAAGCCGCTAAAATAGAGGGTTTTACCTCTCTGGCCGCAAACCTCCCGGCGGGCGGGGTTTTCACTGCTGCCGAGCTGGACAAAATGGATTTGCCACCGGTGCAGTGGGCTGTGCCTGGGCTACTGCCTGCTGGCCTGTCGTTCCTTGTGGCGGCCCCCAAGATGGGCAAAAGCTGGATGGCGCTTGACCTGTGTCTTGCTGTAGCCGCTGGCGGCGAATGGCTGGGCCGCAAGGTGAACCAAGGCCCCACACTATACCTTGATTTGGAGGATTCCGCAAACCGCGCACAGGCGCGTATGCGCACGTTGCTGGACGGCTTTACCGCCGCACCAGAGACTTGCACTTTTCGGCTACTGGCCCCGATACTGGGCCCTGACCTGTTCAAGATTCTTGACGAATGGATAGCGGCCAACCCCGGCGCGAAAGTGGTTTGCATTGACACGTTCCAAAAAATCAAACCGGCCACCGGAAAAAATGAAACCTCATACAGCGCGGACTACCGGATTTGTGCCCCCCTGCAAAGCTGGGCCCAACAACACAATATTTGCGTGCTGCTTGTACATCACACCAAAAAGGGCACTGGGTCAGCGGACATTTTCGAGGGCATCAACGGTTCGCAAGGGCTTATGGGATCCGCCGACGCTGTGTTAATGCTGACCAAGGGGGGCGGGCGATTTGCCGAGGAAGCCACACTTTCAGTAACAGGCCGTGACGTTGACATGGAGCAATACGCCGCGCGGTTCAATAAAGCCTCTTGCCGCTGGGAACTGCTGGGCACAGTCGAGGAACAGGCCCTCCAGAGCTTTGAAAGCAATCCGGCGGTGCTGACCATCAAGGAGCTGACCGCCGGGGGCGAATGGAAAGGGACAGTGCAAGAACTGGCGGAGGAAGTATTAGTGCGGCATCCAGATTCCGGGCTGCCCACCTCCCCACAGGGGCTAGGAAAGTATTTCAATAATCTATGGCAAGATTTGAAATACCATGGAATCAAGCACAGCATGGTAAGAGGCGCCAAAGGTATGCTACACATATTAAGAAAAGAGTAGTGCTTTTTATGGGGTAACTACACAAACTACACAAACTACACGACACCCTTATAAAGCACCCGATATTTCCCACAAAGTGTAGTTTGAGTGTAGTTTGAGTGTAGTTTGAAAAAGTCCCACAAACCTTATTGTTATCACATTTGTGTAGTTAGTGTAGTTAGTGTAGTTACCCATAGGGTCCCCCCCTTATTTGTGGCTTTTGGGGCGTGTAGTTTGTGGGCCTACAAACTACACTCAAACTACACTACCGTATGATTTTAGGAGGATTCAAGAACTATGTCTTATTCAACATACCGCCTTTTCATGCCTGTGGGCATCTGGTACACCCGCCGTTCAGACATCGAGCTTCAACGCGAGCTGTGGCTTTCTGGCAACAGTCCGCCGCCCGCCACATTGGCGGAGCTGGCCGCGATGATCGACACCGGGCAGATCATCCCCGCGCCCCGCTTTGGGTACTGCGTGCAGTATGGCGGCAGTGGAAAATATTTTGAACGCCGCGAGGACGCATTGGAGTACATGTGCAAGCGCTGGAAGAAGGACTTTATTTTGCGGCACCTGGATGAAGCTGTGGCCTACGCTGACACACAGCGCCCGGCCAGACTGCTGGAAGCCCGGCGGCTGGCTATGCTGTGGAAAAATGAAGAAGATTCTGGAGGTGGAAAGCATGCTGTCAGCTAACCAGCGCAAAGCCCTGGCGGCCCTGTTGGCGAGTAAGAGCCGTGTAGATGCTGCCCGTGTGTGTGGCCTGTCCACCAAGACGCTGCAAGGCTATGAGAAACTACCAGAGTTCGCCGAGGCGCTGGAAAAAGGCCGCCGGGAGGCGCTGGCCGATGCCGCCCACCGCATTGCCGCCGGGTATTCTGAAACTGTGGACACCTTGCAGGATATTATGCAGAACCCCGCCACGCCGGATGCTTCCCGCGTTGCTGCTGCCCGCGTCCTGCTTGAATATGGCATTAAGTACGCCGAGATGACCGACATTAACAGGCGGCTGGATAAACTGGAGGAATTACTTTAATGCTTTACTATATGCTCTATTCGGAGGGCCTGGACGCCATTGCCCGGCATTACATCCGGCAACAGGCCGATGACCCCACCGCGCACGACCGTTGGCAGGCAGAGTTTGACCGGCTGTGTGATGGCTACAGCGGCCATTTGCAGGACTGGGCCGCCCGCCCTGCCCCCAAGCCCGCCGAAGATGAAATGTACCCCGACCGGCTGCCCGCTGTCCGCCTTGCTGCGGATGATCTGACGCTGGACGAGTTTACGGGGCTCTGTAAATGGCATGCAGGCCATGCCGGGCTGTACCCGGCCATGCAAGCCGCCGCTGCTGTGGAGGGCCGCGAGGGCTGGGACAAGGTGTTTGCACAGTATTGCCCCACAGTGGAACAGCGGCAGGCGGCTTTTGCCAAGTTTGCCAAGTTGGTGCAAGCAGTGCTGGATGCTGACCCCACCACCCTGCCCCGGCGGGATATTGGGCTTGCGCCCCGTGGCTGGCTTGACTGTCAAGCCCTTGTGCTGCCGTATTCCACCAGCTGGGAGAAAGCCCGCCGGGAAGCCGTTGCCGTTATGGGATACACCGACCGCGTGCAGCTGTGAGGGAGGGCCCACAATGAAAAATGCACTAGCCCGGCTGGAAGCGCTGGAGCGTGGCACCCCCGGCGACAAGCTGTTGATCGTCACCGAGGTAGTAACCCCCGCCGGCAAGCTGTACAAGCTGCCCGGCGGGGAGCTGCTGCCGCTGCCAGAGGTGTACAGCTACATGCGCTTGCATGGTCAAGGAATTCTGCTGATTGATGATCTGCCAGAAATGCCAAAGAAGGGAGGGAAGAAAAATGGCTAATTCGCAAATGCTGTTGAACCAGCTGCACCACCACACAGACCAGGACGTTACTGTGTCCGTTGTGGAGAGTTTGAAAGACAATACCCTGCGCCTGGTGAGCCGTTCCCGTAACGGCTATATCATTAGCTGGCAGGTGGAAGAACCGAATGGGCGTATATTTCATTTCAAAGAGCGGAATGATGCAGAACGCTATATTCGCAACCATTACAACATCGCCCCACGCACTAGCCGTTGGGACGGAGATTTTTAGGAGGAAAACCATGAACTACATCAATGAGGCCCGCAAAATTATCACTGACTGTTATGCAGCCTTGAAGCCGTCTGAACAGCTGCGCCGTGAAGCAGCGGAAGAACAGCGCCAAGGCCACATCACGGAGGGCTACGCCCGCGAGCTGACCAAAGGCGCGGACGCCGAAGCCTTGCAGCTGCGCCAGGCGGCAGGGCTGAAACTGGCAGGGCTGGCCCAACAGTATACCGACGCCGCCAAAGCGGCAGACATGCCGGACGGGCAGGCCCTCCAGTCTGGAGACTATGCCCTGCTGTCTGCTAACTTTCCTATGAGCGCGGAAGAGTATCAAAAGCTATGTGAGCGTAACAAGAACAACCCCACGCTGCTGCGTGCGGCTATCGACTACGGCAACCGTAACGGCGGCATTGCCCCCTATGCCAAGAGATATTATAAATCTGCCGCTGACCGCATCAAGTTGTTTGATGAATTTATCAAGCGCTGCAAGGCTGTGCTTGAAGCAGATCCCACCAACCCGGCCCGCGGGGATGCTTACTGGAACATGATCGCCCGCGATGCAGAACCGTGGGCCACTCTGTGAGGGTTGCCAGATGAAAGTTGATAAGCTGCTGGAGCAAGTCGAGGATATCCGCCGGGAGCCTTTGCAAATCTGCTGCCGCACCCCGGCGGGTAAAGTGATCGTTACCAGTGTGGAAGAAGCAGCCCGGCAACACTGCCATTATTTCCACATCGTGGCCGATGATCTGGACGAGCTGCTTTCCAAAGCTCTGAAATAACCGGACAGCATAGCACCGCAATGGCGATGCACGCCATGGAACATACAACCGCAAAGCATAACAATGCCCCACAGCGGCCACCGAAAGCCACCGCTGTGGGGCATTTGCATATTGTGTGGATAATTTACCGTCTGCGCCTTGCGTTGTTTCTAGGCCTGTTTCCGGGGCGTTGACGAGGTTTGCAGTTAGTATATACCGCTGTGGGGCGGTCTAGTTGCCTGCTTCATCGTCCACAACAATATCGACATCCGGCCATTCTGTCAAGTGTTCGCTTTCTTCAGTAAGTTTGGCGATATACCCCCGGAGTTCTTCAGTGCTTTTTTCGGATGGTGTGTACTCTTTCATTGCCTTTTCTGTCTCCATTCACGCAAAGGGCGCCCCTGTGGCGCGTTCGCTGCCTTACTCCAACATGTGCTCAACCTCTGGCGGTAAAGCGTCTACGGGGCTCTGTGGGGCGCTGGCGTCGCGGTCCATACGCTGCGCCACTGCGCCCACAATATAGGCGTTCAGGCTTTCCCCGGCGGCATCGGCTGCCGCCTGTACTGCTGCTTTATTCTGTGGGGCATCTTTACGTAGAATCAAGTTCACACGGTCATATGCTTTTGCCATGTATTTGTTATGACTGGCTGCGCTGGTTTTTCCTCCCATGCTGTCACCTCCCTACATACGCATAGATATACAAGCTTATAATACCGCAATTTGCATGTATACACAACTATGCAAAACAGCCAATCTATATGCTCATACAGGCATGTATATTTGTAAATTCTGTGCATTGCATGTATGCACATACAGGCATATAATAGAATCACCAAAGCAATACAGGGAGGTACAAAGCAATGCTTGAATATGAAGTCACCTATGAAACGCAGAACGGCAACCACACCACAATAAACGTCATTACCAGCAGCTTGATAAAGGCCGCGCAGTTCGCTGAGAATTTCCTTTCAATCCGCGTAAAAGAGTACAGCGGCCTTGTGGAAGTCAAAGAACACATTTACAACTAAGCCGAAACGCCCGCAAGGGCATCCACCGGGAACAGCCGCCCGGTGCTGATGATGGCAGGCTATCCACACAAAACCATAGGAGGCAAAAAACCATGATAACCTACACGTATGAAGAATATCCGGAAGTAGTTGCAGCCGCAAAACAGGCGCTTGACGATGCTTGCAACCGTGGCGAGGCATCTTGCCAAGTTGAGACGCTGGAAACGATCAGCGTAAATCTTAGCTATGTCGAGATGATGCTGCGCGGCATCCGCGAGACCTTCACCGCACGGACTGGCGCAACGCTGGACGCGAACACAGTGGAGTATCTGGACGTGCAGCTTAGTATGATACAGGACAGCGTCCGCGCATCTTTGCACCTGTCTGACCTCACCCGCGGGGAGATCGCCAGCGAAAAAGACTTGCCGGAGCTCATGCGATGGATTGAGGGGCTGGCCTGCATCAAGATGCTGCACGATGACCACAAAAAGGAGCGTGGACCGCAATGACCATGCGCACCAACACCGCCAGATGGACCGGCACCCGTTGGCGGATTGACGTCCAGAAAGACGGCACCCGCAAGAGCTTTTACAGCTCCACACCGGGCCGCACTGGGCAGCGTGAAGCAAATGCCAAGGCTGACAAGTGGCTGCAAACCGGTGTAACTGACACCACCATGCGCGTGCGCCAGGCCTATGGCCTGTGGTATGCAGCACAGCAAGAGACGACCAGCGAGGGCAACTGCCGCAACATCGCCACGCGCTGGCGGTGCTGGATAGAACCGAACATAGGCAACAAGAAGTTGTCTGCCCTGACAGAACAGGACTTGCAGAACATTGTCAATAAGGCCTATGCGGCAGGACTGTCTAAAAAGACACTATCCTGCCTGTGCTCTGACCTGCGTGCCCTGTGCAAGTTCTGCCGGGCTGCCAAGCTGACCACATTCAACCCGGAGGGCCTGCGCGTGCCTGCCGGTGCCCGGCTCAAAGGCAAAAAGGTTTTGCAGCCTGCCGACCTGCTGACCTTGTTCAATGTGGACACCACACTGTACAAAGATCAGACCGTGACCGACGACTACATAAACGCCTATCGCTTCCAGGTGCTCACAGGCCTGCGCCCCGGTGAGCTTATGGGCCTGCAATGGCCTGACATACAGGGCAACACCATCCACGTGCAGCGGGCCGTCAACGTGCGCGGAGAGATCACCAAGGGCAAGAACCAGAACGCCGTCCGGTCCTTTGTCCTGTCTGCCATGGCCCGGCGGGTGCTGGAAGATCAGCGGGAGATCACCGGGCACCAGGACAGCGTGTTTTGCATTACCAACGAACAGCACTATTATAAGCGCTGGAAAGCCTACTGCACCGCCAACGGCTTGACCAAAGTGACCCCCTACGAGCTGCGCCACACCTTTGTGTCTGTGGTTAAGACACTGCCCGCCGGGGAGGTCAAAGGCCTTGTGGGCCACAGTCTTGACATGGACACATTTGGAGTGTACGGCCACATTCTGACCGGCGAGGCAGAGGCCACAGCGGAGGCCGTCGAAGGGACTTTTTTGAAAATTCTGAACAACGCCTAACAAGTGCGGTCAAATATGCGGTCAGGGCAACAAAAAAGACGTTGAAACAAGCGTTTCAACGTCAATTCTGTAAATGCGGATAACAGGACTTGAACCTGCACGTCGTAGACACTGGACCCTAAAACCAGCGCGTCTGCCAATTCCGCCATATCCGCTCAAAATACCTTTGTATTTTAGCAGGTATCACGCTTTTTGTCAATGCAGGCAGACGGGTCATATTAGGGCAATACCGCATAATTCTAAATGCCGATACGGCGAGCGAGGTGCGGCAGATGCTAAGCCAAAAGCGCAGATAATACTGGATGTCTTATCGAGCATTTTGGCAACGCAGATGCCGTGCCGCAGCCGCCGGAGCGGTGCTTAAGCCGTAAGGCGGGAATTGTGCGGTGTTGCCTCAGGTTTCGTATCAGGTCAGGCTTTGCAGGTATGCCTGCGGGCCGGACTGGTACAGGTCGCCGCCATGGGCATCCAGCAGAACGGTAAGGGGCATATCCACCACTTCCAGGCGGCGGACAGCCTCGCACCCAAGGTCCGGCCAGGCGATGATCTCGCAGCTTTTTACGCTGCCAGCCATCAGGGCACCTGCCCCGCCAATGGCTGCCAGGTACACAGCACCGTTGCGCACAACGGCGGCCTTTACGGCTTCATCCCGCTTGCCCTTGCCGATCATACAGGCAAGGCCCAGGTCCAGCAGGCGCGGGGTAAACTTATCCATGCGGCCGGATGTCGTGGGACCCGCCGCACCAATGGCACAGCCGGGGCGCTCCGGTGTGGGGCCGACATAATAGATGGCCGCGCCTTTGATATCGAACGGCAGCGGTTCCCCACGGTCCAGCGCTTCGTTCATACGGGCGTGGGCGGCATCGCGGGCGGTATATACGGTGCCGGTCAGCAGCACGGTATCCCCCGCGTGCAGCGGGGCAAGCTCCTGCCGTGTAAGCGGCGTTGTTAAACGTACCTGCATATAAAAATTACCCTTCCTGCTGCACGCGCGCGCGGCGGTGCTGCTCCCTGACTTCCTCATGGTGGCGGTTTACAATTTCCATTTCAGTTTGCAAAATCTGCCCCGGTGCCGGGTCCGGCTGCAGCTTGGGCGGCTGGTCGTCATCCAAGGAGATATCGATTTTACTGCCCGGTTTATGCTGAGCCGGTTCCCCCAGTGGGATATCAATTTGCGGTTTGTTTGCCAATTTGATCTCTTCCTTAAAAATTTGTGTCTTGCTTGGGGCAGCATGTTATGATGCTGTTTCCCCTGTTTTGGGTTTTGGTGGCTTAGCTCACATCGCATTTCGCAGTTGATGTTGCCCATATTTCATTGTTTCGCAGTTCTTTTCCACCGTTTATTCCTATATTGTTCAAAGGCAATACCGCATAATTCTAAGTGCCGATACGGCGAGCGAGGTGCGGCAGCTGCTAAGCCAAAAGCGCAGATAATACTGGATGTCTTATCGAGCATTTTGGCAACGCAGATGCCGTGCCGCAGCCGCCGAAGCGGTGCTTAAGCCGCTAGGCGGGAATTGTGCGGTGTTGCCCAAAGTTTCTGCTTCCTTCTTTTCAAAGAAGGGACAACAATGCCCGTAAAAAGCCCTTACACCTCAGCGCTGGCGCGGCGGGTAACGTGGCAGCTTACGTTGACTGCCACCGGCAGGCAGGCCACATGGGTGGGCAGCTGTTCAATGCAGACGCCCAGGCAGGTGGTTGCACCGCCAAACCCCTGCGGGCCAAAGCCGGTTGCATTGATGGCATCCAACAGCTCTTTTTCCAGCGCGGCATAATAGGGGTCCGCGTTGGGCTGGTCCAGCGGGCGCAGCAGTGCCTTTTTGGCCAGAGCTGCGCATTTATCAAAGCTGCCGCCAATGCCAATGCCCAGCACAATGGGCGGGCAGGGGTTGGCCCCCGCCTGCTTGACGGTTTCCATCACAAAGTCTTTTACGCCCTGCACGCCATCGGCAGGTTTGAGCATGGTCAGGCGGCTCATATTCTCGCTGCCTGCGCCCTTGGGGGCTACGGTAATTTTGCAGACATCCCCCGGCACAAGATGTACCGTTAAAAACGCCGGGGTGTTATCCCCCGTGTTCACGCGTTGCAAGGGGTCTGCGGTGATGGACTTGCGCAGGTAGGCTTTCTCATACCCGCGGCGCACGCCCTCGTTCACAGCTTCGTCCAGATTGCCGTTGATATGCACATCCTGGCCCAGCTCGATGAACACACAGGCCATGCCGGTATCCTGGCAGATCGGCAGGGCTTTTCCTGCAGCAACGCAAAGGTTCTGCTGCAGCAGTTCCAGCGTCTGGCGAGCCAGCGGCCAGGGTTCGGTGGTATGGGCGTTATCCAGCGCCTGCTTCACATCCGGCGGCAGCTGGGTGTTGGCGCGGATGCACAGTTCTTCCACCGCATCGGTAATGGCGGTGGCGTTTACTTCCCGGATGCTCATACCCGCGCCACGCCGCTTTCCCGTGCAGCTTGCGCTACAGCGTCAGCCACAGCCGGTGCCACACGCGGGTCAAAGGCCTTGGGCAGAATGTTTTCCTCGTTCAGCTCGTCCTCCGGGATCAGGCCGGCGATGGCCTTCGCGGCGGCCATCTTCATCTGGGGGTTGATGTCCCGTGCGCGGACGGAAAGTGCGCCCTTGAAGATGCCGGGGAACGCCAGAACATTGTTGACCTGGTTGGGGAAATCGCTGCGGCCGGTGCCGATGACCCGCACACCGGCTGCCTTGGCGGCATCGGGCATGATCTCCGGGTTGGGGTTGGCCATGGCGAACACAATGGCATCCGGTGCCATGGTGGCGGCCATCTCGGTGGTCAGCGCACCGGCAACGGAGGTGCCGATAAAGACATCTGCACCGCGCATGGCATCGGCCAAGGTGCCGGTCAGGTGTTCGGGGTTGGTCACGGTTGCCAGCCATTCCTTATGGTCGGCAAGGCCCGCCGGGCGGCCGGGGTACAGGATACCGTGCTCATCCACGGCAACAATGTTTTTGGCACCGGCAACCTGCAGCATCTTGATGATGGCCGTACCGGCAGCGCCGGGGCCGTTCTGCACGATCTTGACATCTTCCAGCCGCTTGCCAACAACCTTGAGGGCGTTGAGCACGCCGGCCAGCACGATAATCGCGGTGCCGTGCTGGTCGTCATGGAATACAGGGATATCCAGGTCGCGCTCCAACTCCGCTTCAATATCAAAGCATTCCGGGCTGCGGATATCCTCCAGGTTGATGCCGCCAAAAGTCGGAGCGATGGCCTTGACAGCGGCAATAACTTCCTCGCGGGTGGAAGCATTCAGGCAGATGGGGAACGCATCGACACCGCCGAACTCCTTAAACAGAACGCACTTGCCTTCCATGACCGGCAGACCAGCTTCGGGGCCGATGTTGCCCAGGCCCAGCACAGCAGTACCGTTTGTGACAACTGCCACGGTGCGGCCCTTGAAGGTGTATTTATACACATCGTCCGGGTTTGCCTTGATCTGGCGGCAGGGCTCCGCAACGCCGGGGGTGTAGGCAGTGGACAAGGCGTCACGGTCCTTGACTTCAAACAGGCTGTTGACCGTCAGCTTGCCGGGGTATTTTGCGTGCATTTCAAGTGCAGCGGCATTGTAATCCATGGTAGTTGCTCCTTTGTTCGTATTCCTGTTTCGTATTCCTGTATTGATTTTGTTTTTATTTCAGTTTTGCATAAATCGGTTCCAGCTGGATCACGCAGAAATGGTCCGGCCAGCGGTCCGATACCGCTTTGCGCAAAGCAGCCGGGATTTTGTTGGCGCGGTGGTCCTTGGCGGCCAGCCAGTCTGCGGGAACGGCACAATCAAAAATCACATTGGTATGGGTGGGGCCGGGCACAATGCGCAGGTCATGGATATCCGCTTCCGGTGCAATCTCGGCCAGCTGTTTTTTCAAGAATTTCCGCAGTTCGTTGATATGCGGGTCATCCGTCACAACAGGGTCAAAGTGGATCGTGACCAGCAGATGGTCATGCACCTGAAAATCCCGCTCGATAGAGTCGATCAGGTCATGGCTTTTCATCACATCACTGTCGGCGGAAAGCTCAATATGGAAGCTGACCAGCTTGCTGCCGGGCCCGTAATCATGCACCATCAAATCATGGATGCCCAGCACACCGGGGTAACTCAGGGCTTTTTTCTCAATGTAATCGATCAGTTCCGGGTCAGGGGCCGCGCCCAGCAGCGGGCTGATGGTATCCCGCACCAGGCCGACGCCGCTCCACAGGATAAACAGCGCCACGCCAACACCCATCAGGCCATCAATGCGGTCAATGCCAGTCAGGTGAGCCAGAATGGTAGCGGCCAGAACCGCGGCAGTGGTAACCACATCGTTGCGGGCATCCGCCGCAGTGGCCATGAGCGTTTCGGACTTGATGCGGCTGCCAACGCTGCGGTTGAAGCTGCTCATCCACAGTTTGACCAGGATGGACACCACCAGCACCGCTATGGTCAGCGCGCTAAGGGTGACCGGCGTGGGGTGCAGCACCTTGAGGAAGCTTTCTTTCAGCAGCTCAATGCCGATGACCAGTATCATGACCGAAACCGCCAGCCCCGCCAGGTATTCGTACCGTGCATGGCCGTAAGGGTGCTCATCATCGGCAGGTTTTGACCCCAGGCGGAAGCCCACCAGGCTGACCACGTTGGAGCTTGCATCGGACAGATTGTTCAATGCGTCCGCCGCAATGGCCATACTGCCAAACAGGGTGCCCACCGTAAACTTGCCCGCAAACAGCAGCACATTGCACACAATCCCCACCATGCAGGCCAGGTTGCCGTAAGCAGTGCGCACGGTGCGGTCCTGGATATTGGCCGGATCACGGATAAAAAGTCTGATCAGAAGTTTTGTCAAGAATTGCTCTTCCCTTCCCCTACAGATATGGATATTCGGAATTGAAGTTTCCTGCTGGGGCGTTGTATCCGACAAAACCCACAGACAGATAATTTACAAAAATGGCGGACCGATGGGGGTCCGCCATTTATCATTTCAGGTTCAAGCAGCGTTCCTGCTGACCATCTTATGCAGATCAGTCACGAATGATGCAGGCATCGCGCTCGGGGCCAACGGAGATATACTTGATCTTGCAGCCAACGGCCTTTTCCAGATATTCCACATAGCCGCGGGCAGCTTCCGGCAGGTCCTCGTACTTGCGCACGGAGGTGATATCGCAGTGCCAGCCCGGCAGCTTGACGACAACCGGCTGTGCATCGTCCAAAGTCTTGCCGGTCGGGAAGCGGTCGGTCACAGTGCCGTCAGCCAGCTTGTACTGGGCAACAACGGGAACTTCTTCCATATAATCCAGAACGTCAAACAGGGTCAGGGCCAGCTCGTCACAGCCCTGGCACTGAACGCCGTAACGGGAAGCAACCACATCAAACGGGCCAACGCGGCGCGGGCGGCCGGTGGCAGCGCCGTATTCATGGCCGGCTTCACGCAGCAGGTGCTTTTCTTCCTCGGTCATAGCCAGCTCGGTGGTAAAGGGGCCGTCGCCCACGCAGGAAGAATAAGCCTTCATGATACCGATGGACTTGTTCAGCTTGCGACCGGGGATGCCAGCGCCGATGGGTGCATAAGCGCCGATGGTGTTGGAGGAAGTGGTGTAGGGATAAATGCCGTAGTCGATATCACGCAGGGCTCCCAGCTGGGCCTCAAACATGATCTTCTTGCCGGCATCGTCAGCATCTGCCAGGTACTGGCCGACATCGCAGATGTAAGCGCCGAACACTTCCTGGAAGTGCTTGCACCAGTTCCACATATCGTCCACGCTGACAGGCTTCTGGTTATAAATGTTGACCATGGTCAGGTTCTTGGATTCCACCAGGGTTTCCAGGCGCTTGCGCACACCGGCATCCATGTGGACCAAATCGCCCATGCGCAGGGTTTTCTTCATGTACTTATCACCATAGGTGTAAGCAATGCCGCGCTTGGTGGAACCAAACTGTGCGCCCGTTTTGGCAAGGCGGGCCTCCTCCAGGCCATCCTGCTCCACATGGAACGGCATGGTGATGGTAGCACGGTCAGAAATTTTCAGGTTGTCCGGGGTAATCTTAACACCCTGTTCGCGCAGGTCGGCGATCTCTTTTTCGAGATGTTCCGGGTCAATGACCATACCGCCGCCCATAACACAGACAATGCTGGGGTGCAGGATGCCGGAGGGCACCAGGTTCAGTACGAACTTGCCGCGCTCGTTTTTGACGGTGTGGCCGGCGTTGTCGCCGCCCTGGTAACGGGCAACGATGTCATAATCGCGGCAGAGCAGGTCCACCATACGACCCTTGCCCTCGTCGCCCCAGTTGATACCGGTAATTGCAGTAAGCATGAAAAATAACCTCGCTTTGGCAAAATGTACAGCCTTTTCCGTTCAGCCTGCCGGGTGGCTGGCTGATTTCTTGTAGCCGGGATTCGCCGCCAGCTATATTATAGCAAACCCGCTTGCAAATTCCAATACCCCGGCACAATTTTGTGCAAACCACACAGCCCCGCGCCAGCCGGGCCGCCACTTTGAACAGGGGATCAGTGGCGCACCTGCAGCTTGCGGCGGGTGCCGTCCGGCTCAATCACCGTGGTGTGCTCCAGCTGGTCAATCATGGATGCGCGGATATCGGCCAGGTATTCCTGCCGCAGGGCGTCACGCTCCGCCAGTTCGGCTTCCGTCAGGCCGGAAGTTTTTGCTTTATGAGCCAGCGCATTGATGCGCGCGATTTTTTCTTTTTCCATAGGGTTCTGTTCCTTTCCTTATATAAGGATATCCGGGCAGCAGGTCTGCCGCCCATGGCAGAGCATTGGGTGCTCTGCCACGGGTATTATAACACACCCGCTTCCCTTTTGTGAATGCAGGGCTGTACTTTTTGCAAAAAAGCTGTATAATAGAAAAGTATCCGCTTTTGACGGGGGTATTTTTCCCTGCTGCGGTACGCGATGTATTTTTTCAAAAAAGACAGGAGACAACCCATGAAAAACACCAACCTGACCCGCGCTGCTGCCAGCCTGCTGGCATGCGGCATGGTTTTTGGCCTGACTGCCTGCAGTTCCAGCGCATCCTCCAGCGAAGCAACCGCCGAGAGCGCAGCTTCCAGCGAAGCTGCCAGTGAAAGCACTGTTCCTGACGACGCTACCGCAGAAAGCGCCGCCGATGATTATTCTTATCTGGCTGATTTTTCTTTCAGTGATGCCTATGACGAGAACGGCTACCTGAAAGGCATCACCGCGCTGGATTACGTCACGCTGCCGGATACTGAGAACTTTACCCTTTCGGACGATGCCACCACCGTGAGCGACAGTGATATTGACAATTACATTTCCAACAACATTCTCTCCAACTATAAGACCACCAACGAGATCACCAACCGCGCCGCCGAAAACGGTGACACTGTGAACATTGACTTTGCCGGTTCCATTGACGGCGTTGCCTTTGACGGCGGCACCGGCAGCGATTATGATCTGACCCTGGGCAGCGGCACCTTTATTGACGGCTTCGAGGATCAGATCGTTGGCCACATGCCCGGCGAAACCTTTGATGTGAATGTCACCTTCCCGGATGACTACCAGGCCACCAACCTGGCTGGCAAGGACGCAGTGTTCGCCACCACGCTGAACTACATCAACGAGGATGTGACCCCCGACCTGACTGATGATTGGGTCAGCAGCAACCTGGCCGAGTCCATGGGCATGAACAATGTGGCTGAGCTGAAAACTTTTGTCAGCAACAGCCTGCTGTTCAATCAGGAAGCCAATGAGCTGTACGGCCAGCTGTACGATGCTGCCGAAGTCAATACCGATACCCTGCCCGAAGATGTGCAGCAGTATTTCACCAATACCGTGCTGTACCAGCCGTACCTGTACGCCCAGATGCACGGCGTTTCGCTGGAGACCATGCTGAGCCAGGCCGGTTACAGCAGTGTGGATGAATACCTGGAAAACAGCGAAAGCTCCAAGCAGAGCATGATCAAGCAGATCCTGATCATGCAGGCTTTGGCGGAGAAGAACAACATTGTATGCGATACCGACATTCTGAACGCTGAGTTCTCCCGCTACTTTGGCTCCACCGATATGACCAGCTATGTGAACGCTTACGGCGAAAACTACGTGAAAACCAACATTCTGCATGACATTGTGATGCAGAACCAGATCGACAACGTTGCCTAAGCTGCCAAGCTGTTTGGCTACACCCTGATTTTAACCGTACCACCCGCGCCCGCTTGACAAAGCCGTGTGCGGGTGGTATATTAGGACCATAATATTTAGACGTTTATCTAAATATATAATTCTTGTGGTTTTCTGAAAGGGTATATGGTATGAGTACGATGATTTCTTTGCAGAGCATTTTGTGGAGCGCCTTGGCCGCCGCAGCCGGTATCGGGCTGCCGGTTCTGGTTTTTTTGGTATGGAAGTTCAAATTCTGCCGGGGTGCAAAGCTGTTTCCTGCTGTTGTCGGCGCGGTGACCTTCGTCGTTTTCGCCCAGGTACTGGAAGGTGTGCCCAAGGCCATTTTCTTTGGCGGCGGCACCGGCGTTTCGCAGTATGTGCTGACCCATGCGTGGGCTTACACCCTGATCGGCTGCCTGCTGGCGGGCGTGTTTGAGGAAGTCGGGCGCTATCTTGCGTTTCGCTTTCTGCTCAAGCGCTATACCAACCGGCGGGACGCCGTAACTTATGGCATCGGCCACGGCGGGATCGAGGCAATCCTGGTTCTGGGGCTCACCGCCATCAATAATATTGCGATTGCGCAGCTTGTCAACAGCGGCAGCATTGAAACCATAACCAATGGGCTGACCGGCGTGCAGCTGGACCAGGTACAGGCACAGATCGCCGCCGTTGCCAGCTTTGGGGCCGCCAACCTGCTGCTGGGGCTGGCTGAACGCGCGATTGCCATGACGCTGCACATTTCCCTCTCGGTGGTTGTATTCCGGGCTGTCCGGCAGCGCAAGGCCGGGTATCTGGGATTGGCGGTGGCGCTGCATGCGCTGTTCGATGTTCCCGCCGCTTTATTCCAGTGCGGCGTGCTGCACAGTACCTGGCTGGTGGAAGCACTGCTGCTGGTCCTCTGCCTGGGCTGCGCGGCTTACGCCAAAAAGCAGTATTGTGCATTGCAAGAACCGGAACAGCAGACGTTATCCGATAAGGAGGAAAGCTGACCTATGGTAGGCGATGCGTTTAAGGCTTTGGGGGACCCCACCCGGCGGCGCATTCTGGAACTGTTGAGCGAAGGCGAGATGAGTGCCGGTGATATTGCTGCGCACTTTGATATGGCAAAGCCATCCGTAAGCCACCACCTGAACATTTTGAAAAATGCCGGGCTGGTAACGGATGAGCGCCGCGGCCAGAACATTGTGTACTGCCTGAACCTGACCGTGTTCCAGGAAGCTGTTAAGTGGTTTTTCGATTTTGGCTTTGTGAAAGGTGGACCTGATGATGAAACGAAATAAACTGTTTTGGGGGCTGCTGATTTTTTGCGCCATCAACTTTGCGGCGCACCTCTGCTTTTATGGCTCCCTGCCGGATGTTGTGCCCACCCACTGGGGCGCGGACGGCCAGGCCAACGGCTGGGGGCCAAAATCCACTGTGCTGATTATGGCAGCCCTGCCCGCCCTGATGCTGATTTTGATGGCAGCGCTGCCCCGCATTGACCCCAAGCACCAGAATTATGAAAAGTTCAAGGGCGTCTGGAACGCTTTCCTCACTGCCCTTACAATATTTATGTCAGCTATGAGCTGGTTTTCGGAGCTGAGCGTGTTCGGCTTGATTCCGGAGGGCAGCAGCCTGGTCGGTATTCTGGTCTGCGGCGGCTGCGGGGTGCTGTTCATCTTTTTGGGCAACTATATGCCGCGCATCAAGCAGAACTATATGTTCGGCTGCAAAACTCCCTGGGCGCTGAACAACGAACACAACTGGAACCGCACCCAGCGCATGGGCGGCATTGTGTTTGTTGTTATGGGTGCTGCTTTGATTGTAATTTCACTGCTGGCCACCATTTTGGGCGATGCCGCCACCATGATCCTGCTGCTGGCCGTTGTCTTTGGCGGCTCCGTCTGGATCTACCTCTACTCCTACCTCGTCTACATCGGCAAAATGAAGTAAGTAAGCGCCCCCACCCGGAGCGCACTCTTTATCCTGCATCGCGCCTAATATCCAAAAAAGGCGCGCAGCGCTCACCACCATTCTTCTTTATTATTTATTCTTTATTCATTACAAAATGCTCCCCTCTCCATGCAGTTCTCTTATGCACAGGGCGGGGAGCGTTTTATTTTTATTCCTGGGTTTTCTTTTCGGCGCGTTCCGTTTTCATGCGGATGCGCTCGCGCTGGGATTTTTCCAGTTTTTTATAGCGGGCATAGCTTTCGGGGCGCACGGTCTCAATGCAGCGGGCAAAGTTCCAATGCAGGCCGTCGCGGCGGTTCAGCTTAAAGCGCAGGAACCACGGGCCGTGGTCCGGGCAGGTGGCTTCGGTATAATAACCGGTGTTGCCGCGCTTGAGCCAGATATCGTTCAGCACCAGCGGCTTGCCGCAGAACGGGCAGCCCACCTGATACAGCGCAGGGTCATTTTTGTAGGCATCGTGGTCCAGGCGGTCAAAGTAGGTTTGGATATCGTACGTTTCGGTATCGGTATTGTTCAGCAGGGCGGCTGTCAGCTGGGCGGCGGGGTCCGGGTATTCGGCAATGCCCTGGGCCAGCGGCAGGCGGCGGCAGATTTTTGTGGTGTACAGGGCATCGTCCAGCGCATTGTGGAAATCGCCGTCATGCTCAATGCCAAGGCGGTCCACCACGCTTTCCAGCGTCAGGCCCTCGCCTTCCCCGCGGGGGAAATTTTTCAAAAAGATTTGCTGCAGGTCATACCAGCGGCTGGGCCAGCTTTCGTCCATATTATAAAGGAACAGGTTCTGCTTCAGCACCGGCACATCGTCCAGGCCCCACTCGGCAAATTCGGCGTCGGGGCCGGCCCATTCCTGGAACCGCCGCAGGCCTTCGGCAATGGGCACCCCGGCTTCCAGATCGCCCTGGCTCAGGCCAGTCACCTCCGCAATGCGCCAATGCAGCTTGCGGAAAATGCGGGGGCGCAGGGTCATCTCAAAGGTATCCAGTACATCGCCATTCTCGTCCACCCGCACTGCACCGATCTGGATGATCTCACCCCGCAGGGTCAGTTCCGCCCCATGATAATTAAAGGTTTTGGGCGCATTGCCCATGTTCCATTCCAAGTCAAAAACGATCAGGTTCACTGCGGGTCCTCCAAGATGAATTTTTCAACGGCCAGCCCTACCCCGTCATGCTCATTATCTGCGGTGACGTATTTGGCTGCCTGTTTTACTTCCGGCACAGCATTGCCCATGGCAACGCCCATGCCCGCATAGCGGATCATGGGCAGGTCGTTCCAGCCATCGCCGCAGGCCATCAGGTTTTCGGGGCCAAGGCCCATGTTTTTCAGCAGCAGCGCCAGCGAGGCGGATTTTTCCACCCCCAGGGGCATCGTTTCAATAAAGAACGGCGCCGAGCGGTAGATGGAAAGCTTGCCCGCAAACTTTTGCTGCATCAGCTCCTCCACATGGGGCATATCCACAGGGTCGCCAACCAGCAGCAGCTTGTTGATGGGCCACTGGATCTCGGCGGGCAGGTTTTCCACCTGGCGGGCCGGGATTTTGTTGATGCGGGCTTCCTCGCCAACATAGGGGTTGGCGGCATCCTCGGTCACAATGCCTTTGGCATCATAGGTCAGCGGCATCACGTTCCAGTAGCGGGCAAAGGTGCACACCGGGTCGATCAGCTCCGGCGGGAACTCATGCTGCACCAGCGTTTCGCCGGTTTTGCAGTCAATGATCTTACCGCCGTTATAGCTCAGGATGCAGCCGCCGCGGCGGTCCAGCTCCAGCTCTTTGGCAAGCGGCTCAATGCCCACGGTGGGGCGGCCGCTGGCCAGCACAATGCGCACGCCGCGGTCCGCCGCTGCCTGCAGGGCAGCTTTGGTGCGTGGGGTAATGACTTTGGCATTGTTGGTCAGTGTGCCATCCAGATCCAGTGCCAGAACTTTGTATTGCATAATATCCCCTGTTTCTTTGGGCAATACCGCATAATTCTAAGTGCCGATACGGCG
>UMHK01012589.1_pt1 | contig 70850 bp, 55 predicted proteins | sample 1965521 | NCBI WGS metagenome assembly UMHK01 (sample SAMEA4836097, study PRJEB28245) | human gut metagenome | biome: gut microbiome; material: fecal sample | place: Denmark | collected 2008
TTAGCCTCGGTATTCGGGGCGGGTATGAGCTTTATTGTCCCGAATAACGAAAAACAGGAATTAAAAATTGAAAAGGATCTTATTATTTGCGGCATAGCTCTTGCAGGCGCAATATTTGTAATAAACCAGTTTGTAACAGTCCTTACCGTTTCTTTGCCGCCGGTATTGCTTTTTACGCTTGTAAACGGCGGCGGAACCGTGATTTCGGCGGTTACTGCGGCGGTTATGTATAAGGAAAGGCTTTCCGCCGCTTCGGTTGCGGGAATAATTGCAGGCGTGATCTCCTTAATTATAATAAAGGCTTTTTAACAACAGAGCCTTTCGGTACGCTAAAACGGGGCTGCATTGCACCCCCGTTTTAAATTTACCTTTTTTAAAAATCCTTCAATGCCTTTAAAACCTCTGCTTTTGTGGGTATTGCAGCCGCAGCGCCGTCGCGCGATATCTGTATTGTGGAAGCCATTGTGGCTATCTGCATACATTCGTGCGGAGGCATACCGTTTATGTAATTGGCAAGGAAGTAGCCTGTATAGGTATCTCCGGCGCCTGTGGTATCCTTTACCGTGCCGAGGTAGCTCGGCTGGAATATGGAGTTATGGCTGTTTTTAAATATACTCCCTTTTTTACCGAGAGTAAGCAACACGGAAGCATTTGGGAAACGTCTTTTAAGCTCGGCTATTATTTCGCCGGGCGCCTGCTTTCCCGTTACGGTTGCACCCTCAACCTCGTTTATTAAAAACAGCTTTACAAGCTCAAGCGGCAGTGAAAGCGCCGTTTCGTCCATAGGCGAAGGATTAAAGGCTATTTTCATTCCTTTGGCATATGCGGCGCGCATAGCGTGCTCAAGGCAGTTTGTTTCGTTTTGTATTAAAAGCCAGTCGCCGCTTTCGTATTTTTCAAGCTCCGAGTCTATCCATTCGGGCTTTATCTGCCTGTTTGCCCCCGAAAAAAGCATAATGGAATTCTGCCCGTTTTTATCTACCTGAATTATTGCGTGGCCGCTCGGAAAATTTGAAAGCCTTTTAACTGCGTCGGTATTTACGCCGCAGGCGTTCAGCATATCGATAAGCATATCGCCGTCGCTGCCTACGCAGCCGAAATGGCACACGTCTGCTCCGGCATATGCCAGTGATATCGACTGGTTAAGTCCCTTGCCGCCGCAAAATCTTTTAAGCTCCCTTGCGGTCATAGTTTCGCCCGGCTGAACAAAATGCTCAACGGCATATGTATTATCGATATTAAGCGAACCGAAATTCAGTATCTTCATAAAAAAACCTCCGTAGTATTAAAAAACAACTGTTTTTCCGTCAAATGAAACGTCAAATCCGTATTTTGCGGCATATGGAATAATATCGTCGTAATCGGCAAGGCAGTTATGCGAAAAGTGATTTAAACAAAACATAGTGGAGCTGTCTGCAACCCTTGCGGCTTTAAGCATTTCGGCAAATTCGCAGCAGGTGTCTAACCCCAAATGCCCGTTTTTCCAGCCTGTTAACAGGCCTGCGGTGCAGTCAAGCGATACAAAGCTAAAGTGCAAGCGGCTTTCCTTAAGCCATTCCCAAGCGTCTGCCTTAAGCATACCCGTATCGTGCGCATAAAGCATGGAAGACGTTTTATCGCTTATTGCGTATATAACGGGCGAGGTTGCAGGGTCGTGATCGGCAGGCAGCGGGGTAATACTGTAACCGCCCGCCGTAAAGGTCTCAAAGGGCTTTATTAAATGAGGTACAACCCGTTCTTCGTTATTAAGCGAATATTCATCTACGGCGCTTTTGGTTTTTTTATACACGTCTTTACCGCCGTAAATATTAAACTTAAAACTGCTTTTAAAATGCGCAAACCCTACGCCGCACATTTCAAAATCGGAGGGATAAAAGTGGTCGCTGTGCGAATGGGTTATAATACAGTGCTGTATTTTTTGCAGCTTTAATCCGTTTGCTAAAATATGGTGATATGTATCGGCAGGAAAATCTATAAGCAGGCAGTCGTCTATTACCGCCTGAGACCTTGTGCGTATATTTCTTCCGCCGGCTTTTCGCGCTTTTTCGCAGGTGTCGCAGCTGCAGAACATTCCCGGAAAGCCCTCTGCCGCCGCGGTACCTAAATATTGATATTTCATATTTTACTCCGTTTATACAAGGCTTAGCGTAAAGCCGAGCTCGTTAATTCTGTCCCACGGCAATGTAAAATCGCCTAAAACTACATTTTTATTAAACAGCCTGCCGCCGAATTCTTCGTTAAGCTTATTTACAAGCAGGCTGCCGCTTAAATCGGCGGCTTCTTTTTCTATTTCGGCGCAATAGCGCGGTGAACAGCCGCCGAATTTTTCGGGAATAAGGCTGTAAAGGCTAAGCATTGTCTGCGCCTGAAAGAGATAATCCTCGGCTATTTTACGCGCCGCAAATTCTTCTGAACGCAAAAGACCGTTGTTTTTAAATCCGTGCTTTGCGTAATAGGAATGTATTATTATATGTGCAAGGCACATACCGTTTGTGTTTTCGCTTGTGTTCCAGCCGCCGTAGGCGCTTATTATATTAAGTATGCCGGTCTTTTTTGCGTAACGCATCATTTCAATATCGGCGCCGTTGCTGAAGGCTACGTCCGAAAGGGCGATCGGCTTTGAATATGCTTCATTATAATATTTTATGTAATTAAAAAATTCCGGAAGACAGCAGTGCGTAGCATATGAAATATCCTTGTTTTGCTGCGTGCAGCATTCCTCCTGTATTTTACCGGGTGAATGAACGGCGAACAGAAGGTCGGACTCTGCCGCGGTATCGCACATAATACCGCCCGCCGAGGTGATTTGAGCCTTTACCGATTCGCCGAGCGGTCTGTCTTCATACCGCGGCACTACCGTAGGACCGAGTACCGAGGAATAACGCACGAAAATGCGCGGTTTATAGTTGTGTATAAGGCAAAATACTCTTGAAAGTAATACGGAACCCACTTCGTCTGCGCCGGGGTATACCATAATGCGGTCGGCAAGCTCCTTTTCGTTTATAACGGCGGATATTTTACGCTGATCCATAGCGGCATAACCGTATTCGGCGGTATCGTCCTTCGGAATTACAAGGCGGCTGAAAATACCGCGCTGTGTAAGCTCTGCGCAATACAGATTTACATACAGATCCTTTTCACGCCTTTTAAGAAAATCGTTAAGATATTCCGGCGGTATTGCTTTTTCGATTTTTTCAAATTCGGCTTTTTCAGCCCTGTCTGCCGCATTGCGCGCTATTTTATCCTTTAAATAGCCGTATTTCCATATGCTTTCGCCGTAGGTATCCCAATAATCGGGATCCTCAAAGCTGTCGTTATATGCCGCGGCGCGCGCCACAAGATTAAACGCCTCAATCTTAAGCGCGGGATTTATGCTGTTAAGCTTTTCAAAGTTATTAAGATACATATGTATCTCGTCCATAGTGCGGTTATGTATTCTTGAATGTATAATATTGCCGTAAACCAGAGTGTCGACCGATAAAACGGCGTAATCGGCGTTCGGCGCCTCCTTAAAAAGCCATTCCCATATAAGCGCGCTGTTACCTGCCCTTTTGCATTTGCCCATAAGCGAAAACGGCGGCGTTAAAAGCTTAATATCGTCGGCAATTTTTGCTATAAGGGAAGGGTACAGATAATTGCAGGGACGGTCGTCAAGGGGTACGTACAATATTTTTTTCATTTTATTAAGCTCCGATTTTAAAGAAGATTTTGTCTATACCAATATTAGCATCATAAATGCGCATTATCAAGCGAATAGGCAATTTTGGAAAAATAGGCGCTTTATTTAGAGCAAATAAAGACAACAGTTAATTATTTTAACAACATTTATTGTGAAAATAAATAAAAATATTATGTAAGGCAGCAAAAGGATATGCAAAAGTATGATAATGATAAATTTAAGGTTGATTTAGGATAACGACAAACCGAAAATAATGTTGTATAATACGTGTATAACGCAAAACAGAAAATTTATCGGGAGGTAAGTTATGAAAGGTATAGGTAAAATTGCGGCAGGCTTAACGGCACTGTCGGTAGCGGCGGCAATTCCGTTTGCGGCTTCCGCGGAAAAGGCTGTTCTTTCGAAGGTGGGCGGCTACCCAACAAGAATAATTACAGATTTTGAAGCGCTTAGCGGAAAGAAGGTCGGTAACTGCGACGAACTTTTCGGAACGGGATCTGACGCCGGAGTTGATTTCGGGGTTAAATCGGGATACGGCGTAAACGGCAGCAGCGCGCTTGTTATGGGAAATGTAAGCGCAGACGGTTTGTTTGCCGAGGCTTCGTACAACCCCTCGGCTGACGCTAACGCCAAAAACGACGGGCTTGAGCAGGCTTCGGATTTTGTGTGCTATGTAAACACAGGCGGCGAAACCTCAAATGAACCCGCTTTTCAGGTGGTTATCGGCGAGTGGGATTATGATAAAAGCGGCAATCCCGTTATGAAAAAGAATAACGATACCGGCAATATGGAAAACGCGATTACGTTTTGGAAGCCGGCGGACAGCGTGGAAACAAAGTATTATACCTTAGCCGAGGGCGAAACCGATTGGAAAGAGCACACCGGAACCTCTATGGGATACATAAGGCTTGCAACCGGCTTTAAGGGATATGTAAGAATTCCGCTGAGCGAATTTGATCCGGATTGGAACTCAAAGGATCAAAACGATAAGTTTGATTTAAAGCATATTACAAGAATTTCGTTTTATTACGGAATGTATAACAGGCACGTTGAACCCGGATATGCAATAGCTATCGACAATATAGGCTTTTGCGGAAACAATTTAAGCGACGATAAATTCAGCAGTGATACCGCCGTATCGGATACGGGCAAATCTTCAATTCCGCCTACGGGAGATAACGCACCGATTGCATTGGCTGTTTCATCGGCAATAGTGGCTGCGGGAATAACCGCTGGAATTGCATTAAGAAAAAAAGAACAAAATTAAGCATACTGATTTTTTAAAAGGACCGCTTCTCTTAAGGGGAGCGGTCTTTTTTTGCCTTGTCCTAAATTATTTATGTATATTTATTGCTTTTATAATTGTAAAAAGCCGCTTGTTTTCGGCGTAATTTAGTTAAAATACCCTAAAAGTCAAATGCGGACTATATTACGGTTATCAATGAACGACGATTTTTTTGCGGTTTTATTTTATAATTACATCAGTACAGGTGAAAACGGTTCTTATGGTTAATTTTTTACTGTAAAGGTTAACATTTCTACGCACCATATATAATTTATTGCTTATTTATTGAATGTTATTTGTTAATGTAGTATAATTATCTTATTGTAAATCGTATCAAAATGGTTTTGATTTGATTTGCAGATAACATAAGGGGTGAAAAAATGGACGACGCAGGAAAATTAGGAAGACAGTTTGAATTTGAAAATGCATTTTGGGCAAAGCCGGTAAAATGCAATTTTGTTAATTTGTATCAGGTGGGAGAGCTTGGCTGCGAATGCGATTTTAAAATAGACGATCATTTGCAGATATGCCACGAGGTAACCTATATTATTTCTGGAGACGGGTATGTTACCACCGATTCAAAGGAATTGAAAGCCACGGCAGGCGATATATTCCTTACAAGAAAGGGTCAGATGCACGCAATAAGGGCGGATAAGCAATCCGAAATGCGGTATTATTATTTGGCGTTTGATTTTAACGAGGATACCGAAAAACCGCCTTTTAACGCGGCAAAGGAGCTTTTCAGTGCGGATAACGGCATTAAAATGCACGACAGTATGGAAATTGACAAGCCGTTTTCAAAGCTGATAAGCGAAATGTATTACCTTTACGATTATTCCGATGAAATGGTTAATACATACATAGAACAGATTTTACTGCTTATATGCCGCCTGTTCTCAAACAGGGTGCAATCGTCCGACTATATACCGTCGAAGAGCGCAAAGCCGGTGGGCTACACGGTTTATGCGGTTGTGAGATATATAAGCGAAAATATTTTCAATATAGACAGCATAGGAAAAATGGCGCGCGAGCTCGGCTATTGCGACAGCTATCTTTCGCGCGTGTTTAAGGAAAAAATGGGTATGACGCTTCAGTCGTACGTAACCATGAAGAAAATGGAAAAGGCTGTTGAAATGATTGAGCAGGGTAATTTCACAATTACGGAGATAGCGCTTAAATTAAGCTTTGAGTCGCTGCAATCGTTCAGCAAATCCTTCAGGCGTACGGTCGGCGTTTCACCTATGGAATACCGAAAGGAATATTTTTCAAAGAAAAAGTCCGAGTAAGGCTCGGAATGAAAGAGGGTTCGTTTATGCGCGGTTTAAAAGGTCTTTCACTGGTGTCGGCTGCCGTAATTGCGGTTACCGCCGGCTTTGCGCAGGTGAAATACAGCGCCGAGGGAGTAAAAACAGTAAATGAAAGCACCGTTACCGAACGGGTAACGCTTTACGATTATATTGCTTTGCATAAGGACGCGGCATATGCAAACGGCAATATAAGCCTTTCGGCAAACGAGGCTGTTTTAAACGGCACGCAGATAAAGGAAGTAAACGGCAGGCAGAACGCCGTTTTGTTTGACGAAAACGGGAGCGCAATTTGGCGCGTTCAAACCGAAAGGGACGCTAAATACCTTGTTAATTTAAGCTATATTGCGGCGGAAAACGGAACCGAGGATATAGATTTATCACTTAATATCGACGGCGCCGCGCCGTTTTACAGTGCCGACCATATAAGCCTTAAGCGTATATGGAAGGACGACGGGGAGATAAAGCCCGGTTCTAACGGCAACGATATAGCGCCTAAGCAAAAGGAATCGCTTGAATGGCAAAACGAAAATCTTAAGGATTATTCAACCTATTATAACGGCGATATAGAGCTGTTTTTGACGGCGGGCACTCACGAAATTAAAATAACCGCAGGCTCTCCTGCGGCGCTTGCAGACATAACGCTTACCGGAAAAAAAGAAATATCGTCATATGATACCGTTGAAAAGGAATACGAAAGGAACGGATATAAGCCGGCAGGGGATATAAATTTAAAAACTCAGGCTGAAACGGCAAGCAGAAAATCCGATTCTACGCTTATTCCGGTTTACGATTCGGTAAGCTCGGCAACCGAAAGCGCAGACGGCTCTTTAAACAGCCCAAGCCGTATTTGCAGAAATACAATAGGTCAGTCGCGTTGGGAAACGCCCGGTATGTGGATAGAATACGACATTGATATACAAAACGACGGACTGTATGCCCTTAAAATGCGCACAAGGCAAAATACAAAGGTTGGTATGTCTGCGCTGCGCGATATTTATATAGACGGCGCTTTACCGTTTAAAGAGGCAGAGGGCTTTGTATTTCCTTATAATTCCGGCTGGAAGATAACCACGTTCGGGAAAAGCGAGGAAGAGCCGTATTATATATACCTTACAAAGGGAAAGCACACCGTAAGGTTTGTTGCCACGCTCGACCGTTTTTCCGAAACGCTAACGGAGCTTGAAAGCGTGAACTCGGCGCTTACCGAGCTTTACAGGCGTATAGTAATGGTAACGGGAATATCGCCCGACTCAAACCGCGACTACGAGCTTGATAAGGAAATACCTGGACTTACCGAAGCGTTAACGGAATACCGCGATAAGCTTTACAGCCTTGCAGACGAGTATACGGCGTTTTCCGCAGGCGGCGAAAGCCAGGTTTCGGTAATAAAAAGCAACGCAAAGCAGCTTACCGGATTTATAAACGACCCCGATACGATACCCTCAAGGCTTTCTAATTTTCAATCAAATATATCATCGCTTTCCGATTGGCTTTTAAGCGCAAAAAGTCAGGCGCTTGAAATAGATTATTTTGTTTTATCGGGCAATAATGCCGCCTTAAGATCGCAGGACGGATTATTTAAACGCTTAGCCTTCGGTTTCAACCGCTTTTTAGCCTCTTATACGGGCGATTACAATTCCGTGGGAACAGGCGATGACTCACAGAGAAGCATAACGGTATGGTTTAACGGCAGCCGCGATCAGGCGCAGATAATACAGGACCTTATTGAAGAGGACTTTACACCTGAAAGCAAAATTTCAGTGGATTTAAGCCTTGTTTATCAGGGCTATCTTGAATCTATACTTGCGGGCTGTAACCCCGACGTTGCGCTTGACGTTGCAAGAAGCTACCCCGTAAACCTTGCCTGCCGCGGCGCTTTAAAGGGCTTAAGCGGATTTGACACCTACAAAGACGTTATGAGCCGTTATGCCGCAAATACCGCCGACCCGTATACTTATAAAAACGAGGTATACGGTCTGCCATCTACGCAGTCATATTTTATGTTTTTTTATCGCACCGATATTTTTGCCGAGCTTGGCATAAAGGCTCCCGAAACGTGGGACGATTTTTACGATATAATCCCTGTGCTGCAAAGAAACAATTATGAAATAGGTCTGCCTTATTCAACAATAACAATAGCGGGTGCGGCTACCGGCGGCATAGGCGCTAAGGATATGTTTGCAACACTGCTTTTCCAAAACGGCGGCAGGGTGTATAACGACGATCTTGTTACAAGCAGACTCGGAGACGAGGAGGCCGTAAACGCGTTTAAGCAGTGGACCCAGTTTTACACTACCTACGGATTTCCCGTTACATACAGCCTGCTTACCCGTTTCAGAAGCGGAACTCTGCCGGCGTTTATTGCGGCGTACTCAACCTACAATTCGCTTATGGGAGCGGCGCCCGAAATTTACGGGCTGTGGGATATGACACCGATACCCGGAACCGTAAAGGAGGACGGAACGATAGACCGTTCTACGGGAGCGGGAGGAACGGCGAACGTGATGTTTGCCAATGTTAAGGATCCCGATTACTGCTGGAAATTCCTTGATTGGTGGTCTTCTGATAAGGCTCAGTACGATTACGCCGTAAATCTTGAAGCGCTTTTAGGCGTTTCGGCACGTCTGGCAACCGCAAATCTTTATGCGTTTAATAAGCATTCGTGGGGCGATAAAACAAAAGCCGCCTTAGCCGAGCAGCGCGAATATGTGGTGGAAATACCGCAAACGCCTGCCGAATATGTAATTTCCCGTTCGCTTGACAATGCGTTCAGAGCCGTTGTTTATAACGGCAAAAACGTGCGCGAGCGTTACGAACAGGAAATAATAACCATAAACGAAGAAATGTTAAGAAAGAGCCGAGAGTTTAAATAAGCTCTTTTGAAGGAAGGTATTACAATTGGCTAAAGTTAACCTTAAGGAAAGGCTGCGCTATACCGGAAAGGAAATACGCAAAAGCAGGGCGAGCTATCTTTTAATGGCGCCGTATATGCTGTTTTTTGCGGTGTTTCTTATAATTCCGATACTTGTTGCAATAGCGTTAAGCTTTACGGATTTTAATATGCTGAGCGTTAACGGCTTTGTAGGGCTGTCAAATTACAAACGCCTGTTTCTTGAGGACAGGGTGTTTATAAAGGTGCTAAAAAACACCCTTGTGTTTGCAATATTTACAGGACCCGTAGGCTACATACTTTCCTTTGTTTTGGCATGGCTTATTAACGAATTCGGGCGCGGTATGCGAACGTTTTTAACCTTTCTTTTCTATGCGCCCGCGCTTTCAAGCAATTTGTATTATATGTGGTCGTTTATCTTCAGCGGAGACAGCTACGGTATAGCAAACGGCGTGCTTATATCGCTCGGAATTATAAACGAGCCGATACAGTGGTTAAGCGATACCTCAACCATTATGCCGGTGCTTATAATCGTTCAGCTGTGGGCAAGTCTCGGAACGGCGTTCCTTTCGTTTATCGCAGGATTTCAAGGGCAGGATAAATCCCTTTTCGAAGCAGGCGCGATAGACGGAATAAGAAACCGCTGGCAGGAGGTATGGTATATATCCGTTCCGCAAATGGCGCCGCAGCTTATGTTCGGTGCGGTAATGCAGATAAGCGCGGCGTTCAGCGTAAGCGACGTTATAATGAATCTTGCGGGCTGGCCTACTACCGAATATTCATCGGATACAATAGTAACATATATGCTTGACGCCGGCTCTACCCGTTATGAAATGGGTTATGCCTGCACAATCGCCGTTTTTCTGTTTGTGCTTATGCTTGTAACGAATAACGTTATATCGTCGGCACTGCAAAAGTTCAGCAGAGATTGAGGAATTAACAATGTTTAAACGAAAAGTTAACCGCTCGGTGGGCGGAACAATAGTGCTGTTTTTGTTTATGGCAATAGTCGGCGTTTTTACCTCGATACCTCTTGTATATGTGGTAAGCAACGCCTTTAAGCCGATCGACCAGCTTTATATCTTTCCGCCGCCGATATTTGTTACCAATCCTACCTCGGAGCATTTTACCGAGCTTATTCAGCTTTGCTCGGAATACCGCGTTCCGCTTTCAAGATATGTTGTAAACAGCCTATTTATAAGCGTTGTGGCGGTAATCGGTCACGTTTTGCTTTCAAGTATGGCGGCATATCCGCTTGCAAAGCATAAATTCCCCGGCAAAGGCTTTATAAGAAAAATTGTGGTTATGTCGCTGCTTTTCACAAGCGCCGTAACGGCTATACCGCAATATGTGGTAATGTCTAAGCTGCACCTTTTAAACACGCATTGGTCAATAATATTCCCTATGTTTATGTCGTCCTTGGGACTTTATCTTATGCAGAACTTTATGGTTCAGATAAACGATTCGCTTATAGAGGCGGCGCGTATAGACGGTGCGGGGGAATTCAGAATTTACTATTCGGTAATAATGCCGAACTGCAAGCCTGCATGGCTTACGCTGCTGATATTCTCTTTTCAGCAGGTTTGGAACAACACGGGCAATCTTTATATATACGATGAAAACCTTAAAACGCTGCCGTCCCTTTTAAGCACGGTAGCTGCCGGTTCAAGCAGCATAGCGCGCGCCGGAGTAAGTGCGGCGGCTTCGCTTATATTGGTAATTCCGCCGGTAATTATATTTTTGCTTACGCAAAGCTCGGTAGTTGAAACTATGAGCACATCGGGAATGAAAGATTGACAGATCAGGAGGAGCAAGATGACTGCCAAAAAGATTATAAGGCTCGTCTGCTGTATAACCGCGGCGCTGATGACAGCGTTCTTTTGCGGAACGACCGGATTGGCGGAGGGACCGTATAACAATTATACATACGATCCGTATAACAAATCCGTACCTACAAGCGCGGGGTATCTGCCGCATACTCTTATAACGGGCGAGGCCTTGGGTATAGGGGACTTTAACAACCCTTCGGATATATATTACGATAACGAAAAATTTATATATTTGCTTGATTCGGGCAACAGCCGCATTGTTGTGATAGACGCCCTGAATTACAGCCTTGCGCGCGTTATAGAACCCGTAGACCGCGGCGGTGAAAAAATAGCCTTTGCAGAGGCAACCGGACTGTTTGTAAGAAAAAACGGCGAAATATATGTGGCGGACAAGGGTGCCGGTACGGTTTATATATTTGATAACGGCGGCAAGCTTTTTGATAATATAAATAAACCCGAAAGCGATCTTTTAAGCAGTGATTTTGCATATAAGCCGTCAAAGGTTGCCGTCGATTCAAACGGTATTGTTTACGTTATTTCCTTCGGCTGTTACAGCGGCGCGCTGCAGTTTGACGCAGAGCATAACTTTTTGGGCTTTTACGGCAGTGAAAGCGTAACCATGACCGCAAAGCTTGTGCTTGAAAAAATGTGGGCTAAGATAGTGCCGAAAAGTATGAGCAGCAATCAGGCGCGCGCGGTGCCCGTAAATTACAATAACTTTGATATAGACGCCGACGATATGATATATACCACAAAAAACGACGTTGACAGCAATGTGAATCAGGTTCGCAAGCTTAATTATTACGGCAACAGCCTGCTGGTTTACAAGTCGGCGGGTACAAGCAGAACATACGGCGACAGCGAGACCTATTATGATAACAAAAACGGGCTTATTCAATCGGTGATAAGCGACGTAGACGTTGAACCGGATGGATTTTTCACAATTCTTGATACAAGAAGAAACAGACTTTTCCAGTTTGACAAGGATTCGAATATGCTTTTCGCTTTTGGCGGAACATCATCGCAGTTCGGCTGTTTTTCCGAGGCGGCGGCTATTGAAACGGTAGGGGAAACGGTTTTTGCGGTCGACTCCAAAAACTGTTCGGTTACGGTTTTCACGCCCACGGAGTTCGGAAGACTTGTAAGAAAGGCGTCTCTGCTTTTATCGGACGGCAAATACTCGCAGTGCAAGGAACTTTGCACCGAAATACTGCGGTATGACAGTAAGTATACACTCGCTAACGTGGGGCTCGGAAAAGCGTATCAGGCAGATGGTAATTACAGGCAGTCGCTCAAATACTTTAAAAATTCCAACGATACGCTGAGCTATTCAAACTCCTTTTACGAATACCGTTCCGAGCTGCTTAAAAACGCATTTGTTTATATAGCGGCGGGCATTGTAATTCTTATTGTCGCGGCAGCCGTATTAAAGCGGGTAAGAGCAAAAAAGGCCGTGAGCGATTATTACCTTGATATATCTGTAAGGCGCTACCCGTTTTATGTTATGAAGCACCCGTTTAAGGGGCAGTATTCTTTAAGAGAGTCCCGCCGCGGCTCGCTGGCGGCGGCTAATATAATAGTTGCGCTTTTCTTTGCGGTAAATATATTCGTGCGGCAAAACACAAGCTTTTTGTTTTCAAAATCAGCAAGGGCTTCGGATTTTAATATCTTTTATACGTTTATAGGAACAGTAGGCGTATTTGCCGTTACGGTGCTTTGCAACTGGGCGGTTGGAACGCTTATGGACGGCGAGGGAAAGCTTAAAAATATCTGGATATCCTGCGCGTATTCTCTTATGCCGTATGTGGTGTTTATGATACCGCTTACCGTTATAAGCAACGCTTTGGTTTACGACGAGGGAACATTCTACTTCGTTGCGGTTTACGGAATATACGTTTGGGTGGCGATAGGCCTTATAAACGCAATACGCGAGGTACAGCAGTTTACGCTCGGTAAAACGGTTTTTGCCGTTTTGATAACACTGCTCGGCGTAATTATTGTGGCGGCGCTGTACGCAATGGCTTACAGTATGCTTTCGCAGCTTATAAGCTTTATTGTAACGCTGTTTAACGAAATTCTTATGCGAATTTAAAGCGGGGTGAACGTCTTGAAAAAAATTATAAGGTTAATAGGCGTGTTATCGGCGCTTTGCCTCGCTTTTGCGGTCAAAATACCGTCGGCAAATGCCGAAAGCGTTTCGTACGAGGGCTTTAAGAACATTCGGGAAAACGGAGCAATGTCACTTCATTTTAATGAAAAGACGGGAGCCGTTATTATAAAAAACAGCGAAACTGGCAGCGAATGGCGCACAACCCCCGAAAATTTCGACGCGGACGAAAGCATAAAGCCCAATATAAAAATGAATTACGATTCGCAGCTTATAATAAAGTACGCGGATCAAAGCGGAAACATATACGAGCTTTCCTCGGCGGCGTTTTGCGTTAAAAAGGGCGGGCTTACAAGTGAAAAAATTACCGACGGCGTAAGGGCAAGCTATTATTTTCCGAAATGCAAAATAACCGTGCCGGTGGATTATACCCTTAAGGGTAACGAATTTACCGCTTCGGTTATTATTAAGGATATTAAGGAAGAGGATTCCTCTTACAGGCTTACGGGCTGGTCGCTTCTGCCGTATTTCAATGCGGGCGGCAAGCAGGAGGACGGTTTTCTTTTCGTGCCGGACGGGTGCGGAGCGGTTATTAACTTTAATAACGGAAAATCGGCTTATAAAACCTATAAGCAGTATGTTTACGGCAGAGACGGCGCAATAGATATTACCGCGGCTTCGGGACATACCGAAAACGCGCTGCTGCCCGTCTTCGGAACCTCCGCGCCTAAGGGATCGAGCGTTGCGGTTATTACTTCGGGCGAGGCGCGCTGTTCGGTAAACGCTCAGGTTACATCATCTACCGAAAGCTATAATTCGGTTTACAGCGAATTTATTTACCGCGACAGCACAATGGCTTCGTTTAACGATAAATCGTGGAACAAAAAGGAAGTGCGCGTGTTCGAAAACGCGGCGCCGGAGCTTGACAGGCTTTCTGTAACATACTTTCTTTTAGAGCCGGATACTGGGTATACCGATATGGCGCTTTGCTATCAGAATTATCTGGTTGAAGATGGGGTTTTAAAGGAAAAAACGAATAATAGCTATTATCCGCTTTTTGTTAACGCATACGGCTCTGTAAACGCGGTAAAGCATATATTAGGGTTTCCCGTTAAATCCGAAATTGCGCTTACAAAGTACGGCGATGCCGTTAATATATTAAAGGAATTAAAGGCCGCCGGAGCGGACAGCGCCGTGCTTAAATATAACAACTGGATAAAGGGCGGCCCCGAAAGCCGAATACCCTTAAAGGCCGCCGCTTCGGGAACGCTCGGCGGAAAATCGGGGCTTAAAAAGCTTACGGGTTATTTGAACGATAACGGTATAAACGGATATTTTGACGTTAATATAACCGATATGTATAAAAGCCGTTTAGGCTATGTTAAAACAATGGATTCGGCAAAAATGCTTAATCAGTCGCCCGTTATTAAATATCAGTATTCCTTAAGCACCCTGCAAAAAAAGGAAACCGACGCTTTTTGGTACCTTTTAAACCCGATAAAGGTAAATAAAGCGGCGGCGAAAATTGCCGCAAGCCTTAAAAAAACAGGCATTAACGGCGTTTCGTGCGATACGCTTGCCGCTCAGCTTTATTCAAGCTATAACGAAAAGGGTATGGACAGGGTAAGCGTGCAGGCACTTTTTGAAAAATCGCTTGAAAAGCTTAAAAAATCTGCCGGAAATATGCTTTTAAGCGCTCCTAACGCATATGCGCTTAAATATGCAGACGAAATTTCTTCTTTACCCACGCAGTCAAGCGGATACGGTATAACCGATTACGACGTGCCGTTTTACCAAACCGTTATACACGCCTTTATACCGTATGCTATGGAGCCTGCCAACAAAACGGGAGATTTTGAAAAAAGCGTTCTTACCGCGCTTGAAACGGGCTCTTCTCTGCAGCTTGAGGTTATAGCGCGCAATTCCGATAAAATTGACGATACACAGTTTTATACGCTTTATGCCGATATGTATGGCGAGTGGATAAATAAGGCGGCGGAGTCTTACAAGGAAATAAGCGGCGTGTTAAAAAGCGTGTCAGGCGCGAAGATCAAAGAGCATACCGTGCTGTCGGACGGGGTAAGAAGAACAGCCTACGATAACGGCGTTACCGTAACGGTAAATTATAATAACAGCGAAGCGGAAGTAAACGGCGAAAAAATACCGGCAATGGGATACACCGTAAACGGAGGGAAAGGGCTATGAGTATAAAAAGAAAAGGTTCGGGGCTTTCCTTTGCGGGAAAACGCGCAATGACCGGCAGGCTTTATATACTTCCGTGGTTTATCGGCTTTATATGCTTTTTCCTGATACCGTTTATCGAAGGCGTTGTTTACACGGTAAATAAGCTTAGCTTCGGTGAAAACGGCGTTAATTTAAGCTTTGTGGGTACCGCAAACTATAAAAAGCTGTTTTCCGACCTTGATTTTTTAAAGGTGCTTTCAAGCTCGCTTGCAGGTATGTTCCCGCGCGTGCTTATAATAGTGTTTTTCAGCCTTTTTGTTGCGCTGATATTAAGGGGAGAATATAAGGGCAGAACCCTTGCGCGCGCAATATTCTTTTTGCCGGTAATAATTTCTTCGGGCGTTGTAATAACCGTTTTGCAGGAAAATATTATGGGCAGCGGAATAAGCGGCAACGAAACGACCTATTTATTCAAAGCAACCTCCTTTGAGACTTTGCTTGAGGGAATAGGGCTTCCCGATAAGCTTATGAAAAGCTTTACGGAAATAATAAACCAGCTTTTCGACCTTTCGTGGAAATCGGGCGTGCAGATACTTTTGCTTTTGGCGGCGGTAAACAACATACCGCGCAGCTCTTACGAGGCGGCGGATATGGAAGGTGCCACCGAATGGGAAAAATTTTGGAAAATAACCTTTCCCACCGTCTCGCCCACAATACTTGTTACGGTTATATATACGGTAATAGATTCCTTTACGGATTACAGCAACTCGGTAATGAGACTTATTGAGGAACAGCTTAACCTCGGTTATTACGAATATTCAAGCACAATGGCGCTTGTATACTTTGTGTGCGTGCTTGTGATAATCGGAATAGTGGGCGGTCTTATATCGCGTAAGGTTTACTATCAGGTTGATTAACGGGGGTGATATTTATGCTGACCGCGGGAATTAAAAATACCACGGCGCTAAGAGAGCGCAAAAAGGAAACCGCAAAGCAGAAAACGGTTTCGTTCTTTAAAAATCTGCTGCGCGCGGTCTTTCTTATAGGAATGGGCTATGTAATGCTATACCCGATACTGTTTATGGTAAGCGGCGCGTTTAAAGCGGGGGTGGACGTATACGATCCCACCGTAATATGGCTGCCTAAGCATTACAGCACGCAGGCTATGAAGCTGGCAATAAAATCTCTTAAATTTTGGAAATCGCTTGAAAATACGCTCTTGATCTTGGTGCCGAGTGTGTGCCTGCAAATGGTCTCAACTCTGCTTGCGGGCTACGGCTTTGCAAGGTTTAAATTTAAAGAACGCGGGCTTTTGTTCGGATGCCTTATATTTACCATTATAGTGCCGATACAAAACCTGATAGTTCCGCTTTATGCAAATTTTCAAAGCTTTAATATGTTCGGTATAGGCTTTATATACAGTGCGATAACCGGTGGGGAGCATATAAATCTGCTTAACACAGGCTGGCCGTTTTACATAACGGCGGCGTTCGGTATGGGTATACGTTCGGGACTTTACATTTTTATAATGAGACAGTTTTTCAGAAATATGCCCAAGGAGCTTGAGGAAGCCGCGCTTATAGACGGCTGCGGCAGCTTTAAGACCTTTACAAGCGTAATGTTGCCGAACGTAAAGCCCGCAATTGTAACGGTGCTTGTGTTTTCGGTTGTTTGGTACTGGAACAATTACTATGAAGCTTCGATGTTCTTAATGGATAAGCAAACGCTTTCCGTTAGCCTTACTATGCTTAACGGTATGTTGGATATAACCGCAGGGAGCATTTCAAGCATTACAAGCCAAGAGCTTATGCTTATGCGCGACGGCGTGCTTGAGTGCGGCTGTATTTTGGTTATGCTGCCGCTGCTTGTTATGTATATTATTTTGCAAAAACAATTTACCGAAAGCGTTGAGCGCACAGGTATAGTTGGATAAAATTTATTTTCGGAGGGAAAACAAATGAAAAAAATAGGCATTAAAATTTTATCGGTTTCACTTGCGGCAGTTTTGTCCGCAGGCTTGTTTGCCGGCTGCGGTTCTTCAAAAAACACCGTTAAAAAGCTTGAAGACACTTCCATTAACGGCGAAGCGGCGGCGGATCTTACTTTTATAAGACCGGGGCAGGGAACCGACGATAAAAACGACGCAGTAATCAAAGCCATAACCGAGTATGAACAGCTTTACGGCGTAAAGGTGCAGGTTATATCCGCTGATTACGATACATGGACTACAAAGGTATTGTCTGCAAGCGCTTCGGGCAGCCCTATCGACGTTATTTTCGGCTCGGTTTCGGAGTATCCGCTTTTTGCCATGAAGGGCTATACTCAGCCGATAGAAAAATATATCGATACAAATTCGGAATATATGAGCCGTTCGGCTTCCGAGGCGTTTTTCGCCTTTAAAAATCAGATATACTGCGCCGCAGTCTCCGATGTTTCGCCGCTTGTGCTTTATTATAATAAGGATATGTTGGATCAATCGGGGCTTGACGACCCGATGGAGCTTTACAAAAAGGGCGAATGGACGTTTGATACCTTTAAGCAGATGTGTAAGACGCTCACCGTTGATACCGACGGCGACGGCAACACCGACCGCTGGGGACTTTGCTGCTGGTATCCTTGGGCATGGCTCGGAGCTAACCATACCGCGCTTTGCAAAATAAATGAAAACGGTTTATACGAGCTTAATTTAAGCGATCCCGCAGTTGTTCAGACAAGCGAATTTGTACAGGATATGTATTACACCTCTAAGTGGAGAGGAATTGACGGCGATAATATTTATACAAGCTTCTATCAGGGCAGAAACGCATTTTTACAGGAATACAGCTGGTCTGAGACCAACAACATAATCCCCGCCAAAAAGGCAAAACAGTTTGACTTTGAGTACGGCGTAGTGCCTACCCCCTACGGACCTAACAACACCGAAAAGACCAATGTTGCGCACGCAAGCGGCTACGGTATCGGCACCGGCAGTAAAAATCCGTATCACGCAGGCAAGCTTATAGAAATGATTTTAAAATCGGTAAGCGAAGAGGCTAAAGAGAAAAACAAGGAAGTGCCCGAGGAAAATTTAAACCTTTATAAAGAACTCGGAAAGAGCATTTTTAACGACACATTCTATGATTCCGCAATTAAAAACGGCAGCGAGTATTTCGATCTTGTTTGCGGCGGTTCTAACATTCAAACAAGCCTTTCTTCGATAAAGCCGATTTACGAAGGGTATATTGAAGACGCCAACGAAGCGGCGCAAAGCTGAAGAACGCATAAAAAATACGGGCGGCTTTAAGCCGCCCGAAATAAAAGTGAAATGCTGTTATAAAAGCACCGCAAGGTGCGCGGCAATCCGTTTCCCTTTTTAAGAGAGTACGGCTTATTTTGTAAAGCTTTCCTTAAACTCTACCGTGCCGCGGTCGGCGTTTATTTCACATTCTATGCCGATAGGAAGTATCGCCTGAAATTCGCCGTGGCCGAAATCATCACATTTAATAAACGGCAAACGCCATTTGTTTGCAAATCTGTTAAGCAAGCTGTCAAATTCCTTATTTTCGGTATTTGAGTAATTGCCTACGATAATGCCCTTAACGCTTTTCCAAAGCCCGCTTTGCTCTATGTTGCTTATATATCTGCTTACAGCCGGCGCTCCGTTAAAGGCTATGTTGTCTTCAAAAAACAAAATATGGTCTATATTACCGTCAAAGGTAAAATAAGGATTACCGCAAAGCAGTGAAAAATTAAGCAGATAACCGCCTATAAGCCTGCCGCTTGCCTTTCCGCCGTATATTTTTTTAAACCCCTTTGCAGTTTTATACGCCGGTACGCCACCGGCGAAAAAGGCGGATTTAAAGCATTCGCGGTTATATTGCGAATAAAGCGTGCTTAAGGTGCCCTGCCCGTAATATGTAACAAGTCCGGTTTTTGTGGTTATGGGGTCTAAAAGGCTTGTACCGTCGGAATAGCTGCATATGATTTTCGGGTTTTCGGCTATTGCGGCGTAATCGATAAGCGGCAAAATTTCGTTGCACACTTCGCCGCCGTCAAAAAGTATCATTTTAACGTTCTTATCCCTTACGGCGTCGTTAAAATCCTCGGCGCGTTCGTACGGGGATGCGCAGTAGCCTTCGGTTACGGAGGTAACATATTTACCGAGCCGTGCCTTAAGACCTAAATTTTCTATTGCCTTTAATATATCGGGCAGTCTTTCGGCAGGCGTTGCAAAGCAGGGTGAAATTACGGCAACGGTATCGCCCTTAAGCAGTCTTTTCGGTTTAAGCATAGCTTTTGCTCCTTTGGTTTTTTCTATATTTTAACATCTGCGGCAGGTAAAATCAATCCACCTCAAATATAGACAACAAAGGGGTAAGATTAAAATATTGTTTATATTCTTACTAAAATATATAATAAAGTCAGCACAATTGATGGACGATTTGACAATAAAGGTTGTCCGATAAAAAAATTTCAGGAGGAAAGAAAATGAAAAAACTCAAAGCATTTTGGGCGGCTTTCGTATCGCTGTGTTTAATACTCAGCACGATGGTCGGGTTAGGCTTAAATGCCGGTGCCGAAGGTGAAATGACGGCGGATATAATCGATATCGATTATTCCACAGGCTCGGCGGCAAATAAAATTACCGAAGCCGGCAAACCGGCGTTGGTAGAAACATCGGGTAATACCGCTAAGATACAGCCCGATATGGTAATGGGCAGAGAGGTTGCCGCTTTCGACAGCAATTCCGGTTACGGCTACACCTTACCTAAGGAAACAATAGATCTTATTGCCAAAAACGGATATACCGTTGAGCTTATGTTTAAGGTTACAGACGGAACAAAGGCGTTTGTTTTCGGCGATATGTACGGTAATAACGGCTTCGGACTTGACGTTAATTCAGACGGCGGCCACGGCGCTATATATTATCAGAAAAACAAGCAGAACGACAATTACCGTCAGGCTTGGTATAATGAGGCAAGCGATAAATTTGCCCTTAATAAATGGATACATGCGGTTTTAACCTGCAATACCCAAACACAGCGTACCGAAATGTATATTAACGGCGTTTTATATGATTATTCTTCGCAAAATACGTCGGCTTATGAATTAAGCTTCCCGTCGGACGGCGATCAGGTGCTTTACATAGGCGGTAACTCTAACCACGGTAATTTCGGCGAGGGTATGCGCGGCAGCGTGGCTTACTTTAAAATGTATTCAAAGGCGGCCTCTGCGGCGGACGCGGAAGCGCTTGCAAAGGCGGCAAGCGAAAACGGCGCGATAGCAGACGTTTTCTGCGCGGATTATTCCGACGGCAGCACTGCGCAGCAGGTTGCGGGCGCGGCGGCTCTGATAGACAACAGTGACAGCACCGTTAAGCTTGAAAAGGACGAAACCCTTAACAGAAAGGTAGCAAGCTTTGACGGAGCTTCGGGACTTGGCTATAAAATGACCGAAGCGGATTATGCCAAGATGCAAAACGGATATACGTTTGAAGCTATGATAAAGCTGAACGAGCTTCCCGCAACAACCAACCAATACGGTTCTTCCATTATAGGCTGTATGGATAAGGGCAGCGGTTTCGGACTTATGGGTACTTACCAAAATTCAATGCATTACCAGTTCGGCAAAAAGGCTGCCGACGGAAATTACAGACAGCTTTGGTTAAAGGGCTCGGAAGCAACGCCCGTTGAGACCGCTAAATGGATGCATGTTATGGTTACATACGACGGCGGCACATATTATTATTATGTAAACGGCGAGCAGAACGACTATGTTACTCCGGGCGAGTTCGGATATCTTACAGGCGACGCAAGCGTTCTTTATGTAGGCGGCAAGCCCGATGAAAACGGAGCGTTTTCGGAGGGTATGAAGGGTAGCGTAAGCTACGTGAAGATCTATTCAAAGGCGTTTACGGCAGAGCAGGTTAAAGCGCTTTCAGATAATGCGAATAAGGCTACCCCTGCGGACGTGGTAACAGGCCCCTCAACCGAAAACTATTACGGCATTAAATTTGAGGGCGATTTTGACAGCGACAACGTTGTTATCAATTTTGCGGCTATGTCCGATATACACATAAAGGCAACCGAAAGCAATCACGACACTTACTTTGTAAACTATCTTAAAAAGGCTAAAGAGCTTGCCGGCGGTTCGGATAAGCTTGCGGCGGTATTGGTAGCCGGCGACTTGGGCGACGCTGCTCCGCTTAAAGAATATCCGAGAATCAAGCAGTTCCTTGACGCTAACTTAGACCCCGCAAAGACCGCGTTTTTACCGGCGATAGGCAATCACGACGCTTATTTTGACGGTGCGTTCAGCGGAAGAAACTCTTTCCGCGATATACTCGGTAATTTTGTTTATCAAAATCCCGTAGAGGGCAATACCGCAGAACAGATTACAAGAGGCAATTACCACACCGTAATAAACGGTATACACTTTATATCCGTTTACGGTATAGACGGCAACCACGACGCTACCGATCTTAAATGGCTTGACGGCGAGTTAAAGAAAGCCGAAAAGGATACCCCGAATATGCCGATAGTGGTATACAGCCACGTTCAGCCTAAGGATACCGTTATAGACGACGAGGACGATCTTACCGAGTCGCGCTGGTACAGCACCACAATAGGACCGATCATTGAGAAGTATTCAAACGTAGTATACTTTGCAGGTCATTCGCACGCAACACCCGATATATGGAGAAACGGCGGCTACGTTTCGGTAGGCACCGGCTGCGGCGAAAAGGATATGATGTTTGTTCAGATAGATAAGAACGGCAATACCAGAATAAACGTATATTCTTCTGAAATTGAGCTTGAAAAAATGATATCGCCCGCTAAGGTGTGGACGTTTGCCAATAATAACTTTACAGGCTCTATCGATGAAGGCGGCGAAAATAACGGCGGTAACAACGGCGGCAATAATAATAACAATAATAACGGCGATAAGAAATACACCGGTATTAAAAACGACGCAGACGGCAGCGTTCCGAAGACCGGCGAGACTCTGCCCTACATGGCAACCGCGCTTCTTTGCCTTTCTGCCGCGGCAGTAGTATTTCTTTCACGGGAAAAGAAGCTTGCCGCAAACAAATAATTAAAGCCGATATTCCGGCAGGGGGAAACCTGATAATGAAAAACAAACTGGCAAAACTGATAAGTATTTCTCTTGTCGGAGCGTTTATGCTTCTTACCGTCGGCTGCGCTTCCGGCGGTAAGAACGAAACCAAAACGAAAAACAAGCTTACAAAGGGAGCCGATAAGGTGAAGCTTTCGGGAACGTTTATTCAATCGTGGCTTTGCAACCCTTGGGACGACGAACGCTGGGGCAAGGAGCTTAAAAATCTTAAAGACCTCGGTATGGATATTATAGTTTTGGGCGATACCGCGGTTAAAAGCACTGCGGGTGCGTGGACAACATATTATCCTTCAAAGCTTGAAGGCTTAAAGGAAGGCTACCTTGGCAGCGACACCGTGGAAAACGCCCTGCGAAACTGCAAAAAATACGGGTTTAAGGTTTTTGTGGGTATGAGCCTTGACGAAAACTGGTGGGACAAATTTGTTTACGACAAGGAATGGCTCACCTCGGCTATGAATACCTGCAACGATATTGCAAACGAGCTTTATGCAAACTATCATGAAATGTACAAGGATACGTTTTACGGCTGGTACTGGAACCCCGAAATATGGAACGCCGATATTTTTAAGGCAACCTCTGCCGTAAGGGATAAATTTATAGACGTTTTATCGGACGGTATGAATATTTCGCTTGATTACTTAAGCAAGCTAAGCCCCGATATGCCGTTTATGTTCAGCCCGTTTGCCAATACCGATTTAGGCTCGGCGGACGATAACTATCAGTTCTGGCGCGACCTTATTAAAAAGACGAATTTCAGAAAGGGCGATATATTATGCCCTATGGATTCGGTAGGGGCCGGCGGCACTAAGGTGCAGTACCTTGATAAATGGCTTGAGGCTTATTCAAAGGCGGTTGCCGAAACCGGAAAGATCAAATTTTGGGCCAACTGCGAGGATTTTGATTATACCGTTCAGGGCGATGTCTGCACGGCGGATATGGGCAGGTTTTCAAAGCAAATGGAAATAGCCGCAAAGTATTGCGAAAAAACGATTACCTTTGCTTATTCGCACTATTACAGCCCGTATAATACGGTGCCGGGTTACGACGCGGCTTACCGCTATTATATTAAAAACGGCAAGCTTGAAACAGAAGCGCCCACGGCTCCGGCGAATTTTACGGTTGAGCTTCAAAACAACGCCGCAATACTTGAATGGAACGAGTCAAGCGATAATATAGGCATTTGCGGTTATAACATTTACCGTGAGGGCAAGCTGATAGAAAATATCCGCGCAGGCTTAAGCGATAATGTTCCCACAGCCCCTGTAATTGATACAACAACCAGCGATTGGGAAGCAAAGTCAATTCTTGAAACCGTAGGTCAGATAACATACGACGTTACCGCCGTTGACTGTTCGGGCAACGAATCAGAGAAAAGCACTTTTGTACTTAAATAATTTTTAGTTTAAGAACCGCCCCGAAATTATACGCGGTTCTACAGGAAGGAAAGGTTCTTATTTATGAAAAGAACAGGTAAACTTTTATCTGCAGCTTTAAGTATGGTTATGGCGGTAAGCGTTATAGGCGGACTTAACGCTTCGGCTGCTTCAAGCTTTCAGATAACCGATAAAAACTTTAAGCCGGTTTTCGATTTTGATACTACGCCAGGCACATATCAAAACGGCGATACAAAGGTAGGCACCCGCACGGATACCGTAGGCGATTCGAAAAGCGAAAAGTGCATCGACGCTCAGGGCGTGGGTCTTACTTATAACCTTGCTATTGATTCCTCAAATGCCGTTCGCGGCAATGCGCTTAAGCTTTCGGTTACCGATCAGGCGCCAGAAGGCGGCGCTTACTGCCCGATCTCTTTTAACGTAAGATACGGTCAGAACAAGCTTGTAGACGTATACGGCGCTACCGATTTTATGTTCTGGTGCGATACCACCGGCTTTAAGGACGGCTACACCGACCAAAAGGGAATTATACTTTATATTCAAGAGGCCAATGTTTTGGCGGACGGCTCTGTAACCTCCGACGCTTCTACCGCATGGAAACCGAAAAGCGGTACAAAAGGCGGTTATTACCTTTATGAAGACGGAAACGGCGGTTGGGCAAAGCAGGCAAACAACGAAACCGATTTTTATCTTCCCGTTAATTACCGCGGCTGGATAAAAATGCCGATGAGCGAGTTTGATTACTGCGATTGGAACGGCGACACCGTTAACGACCGTTTTTACGGCAAGCAGATGCAGGTGGTTCAGTTCGGTATGGGCAACTATAAGCGTCAGGCAGGCTCGGTTATATGGTTTGACGAAATGGGCTTTACAGGCGATTTCAGCGCGGCTTCCGATAATAATAATAAGCCGTCCGGCGGAACAACCTCGCACGTACAAAGCTCTGCGGTTTCAAGCACCGCGTCGGATACTCAAAATCAGGTTTCCTCGGATACCCCGTCCGATACTTCGGTAATAGATTCTTCATCGGAAAGCACAGATGTTTCTTCCGTTTCGTCCGATAAGGAAACCAAGACCGAAAAGAGCGGCAGTCTTTTATGGCTGTGGATAGTTTTGGGTGTGGTTGCAGTTGCAGGCGCTGGAGCCGGCTGCTGGTACTTCCTTTATTTCAAGAAAAAGCACAACACTGAAGAGTAATAAATATTAAAATCGGCGGCGTTCCGGAAATAGAAAGGGTTTTCTGACCGGTAACCGCCGTTTTTTAACCAAGGAGAAGCTATGAAAAAGGTACTTTTGCTCGGCGATTCCATACGTATGGGCTATCAATATCAGTTAAAAGAGCTGCTTAAGGACGAATGCAAGGTTATATTCAGCGACGATAACGGACGTTTTGCCTCTTACACCCTCTGGCAGGCAAATCAGATGTTTAAGGAATACGGCCGTTTTGATTTGGTTCACTGGAACAACGGCTATTGGGATATGAACGTCGAGGCCCCCATGACCGAGGCTATGACCCCCATAGACGAATATCTGCATTTTTTGCGCCGCATAATAGCGCTTTGCAGGCAAAACGCCGATAAAATAATTTTTGCCACAACGCCGCCCGTGCTTGAAAAGGGCTCGGCAATGGATAACACCGATACGGGCTGCTACATTTCATACGATAACGATTGGGTGCGCTCGTACAACAGCGCCGCAAAGGCGTTGATGAGCGCGGAAAAAATACCCGTAAACGATATTTATGAGATAGCGGTTAAGGGCGAAAATTATTATAAATGCCCCGATAAGCTTCATTTAACCGAAGAGGGGTATATGCTTTGCGCAAAGCAGGCGGCAAAAATGATCAGAAAAGAGCTTTCTTTAACGGAGGATTAACGTATGTCATATAAGGGTTATACAAATATTTGGTGGGTATCGTCAATTCTTAACGAATACGCAAGCCTTATGACCGAATATCAGGCGGACGGAATTGAAGACATAATGGGCGGTACCGCAAAATATCTTGAACAGGCAATAGATAAAATTTTAAAGCTGCCTATGAATAAGGAGCTGCTTAAAAACGAGCCGGACGGTCTTGACGAAATAAAGGCTTTAAGGGCAGGGGGCAAACGCGCTTATTGCGAGGGGCTGCCCGAAAATTACGAAGACCGCCTTGCAGGCGCGCTTTTGGGAAGAATTGCAGGCTGCCTTTTGGGCTCTATTGTAGAGGGCTATGAAATAAAGGATATGCAAAATCTTGCCAAGGCTAACGGCGATGAATTTCCCCCGACCGATTATTGGACCAAAGCGCCCGGAACCCCCGGAACGCTTCGTTACTGGAAAAGCCCGATAGAGGATTATACGCGCGGAAATATGCGGTTTGCACCTGTTGACGACGACATAATGTATACCATGGAAGGCTTACTTATTATGGAGGAGTACGGTAAGGATTTTACTACCGAAAACGTGGGGGAAAGCTGGCTTAAATATGTTCCTTACGGCTATACCGCGGAGGAAGCGGCCCTGCGCAACCTTAAAAAAGGATTTAAGGGCGAAGCGGCGGCGCTTGACCACAATCCGTATTTACAGCTTATAGGCGCGGATATACGCTCCGATCCGTGGGCATATATGGCGCCCGGTCACCCCGAACTTGCGGCTGAATTTGCATACAGGGACGCAATGCTTACGCACCGCCGCAACGGCGTATACGGGGCTATGTATTTTGCCGCCGCCGAAGCAATAGCGTTTTGTGTGGACGATCCGATGGACGCGTTAAAGCTTGCAATGAATGAAATTCCGCAGGACTGCCTGCTTGCAAGGTCGCTCAGATGGGCGTTTAAGGAATGCCCGAATATCCACAGCTATCTTGAAGCGAGAGAGGCGGTAAACAAGCGCTTCCCCGATATGCCGATAGCGCATACGCTTAACAATGCCTGCCTTACCGTATTCGGTATACATTTAGGCGGCAGGGATTTCACAAAGGTTATATCAAACACCGTTGCTATGGGTCTTGATAACGACTGCACGGCGGCTACCGCCGCAAGCATAGTGGGCGCGGTGATAGGAAAGGAAAATCTGCCTGAGCATTGGTATCGACCGTTTAACAACACGGTTCTTTCTTACCTTAACGGTATTGAAGAGTTTAAGATAGACGATCTGCTTGAACGCTTTAAGGCGCAGGCGGTAAAAAATGTTTGCAAATTTTAAGGGGTAATTAGGGTATGTTGAATATTGGAGATAAAAACTCCGTTATAAAGCCGATAGTAGGAAGCTGGTTTTCTATTTATTGGTACGACAGGCGCCATTATTATTGGAACGACGCCTGCATAAAATACACTGACGGGCAGTGGGACGCGCTTATTAAGGATATGGCGGAGCTTGGAATGAAATATCTTGTAATGTGCAACGTTGCGTCGCACGGATATGCGGTTTATGATTCTAAGGTTCTGCCGAAATATCCTATGGCGTCCGCCGACCCGCTTGAGGCGGTTATGACCGCCTGCGATAAGTACGGCATAAACGTATTTTTAAATAACGACTATTATCACGACGAATACTATTTTAAAATAGACGAAATGTTTTACCCCGAATCCGTAAAGGGCAGATATACCATGCTTGAAGAGGTGGCTGAAAAATACAGCGGTCACAAAAGCTTTTACGGCTGGTACTGGGCTTGGGAATCCTATCTTTCGCCGTATTTTGCCGATCATTTTATAAAATACATAAACGATTCAAGCAAGCAGGCAAGACTGCTTACGCCTAAAGCAAAATTTTTAACCGCGCCCTACGGCACGCGCACCGCAACCGAAGACGCAAAATTTATAAAACAGCTTGAAGAGCTTGACGTTGATATCGTGGCTTATCAGGATACGGTCGGGTGCTACGCTATGAATACCGATGAAAGCGAGCGCGCCTTTGAAATTTTGCGCCGTGTGCATGATAAGGTTCCGCAAAGAAAGCTTTGGGCAGATGTTGAAACCTTTACCTGGGAGGGTAAGGACAACGTAGCCGAAACACCGCTTATTCCGGCGGGCTTTGACAGGCTTAAAAAACAGCTTGCCGCGGTATCGCCTTATGCCGATAATATTCTTGTATTTATTTTCGAAGGGCTTTTCAGCAAGCCGGACAGCATAGCCTACACCGGTTATGACAAAGCGGGAAAATATTATAACGAATATGTTGCCTGGCTTAAAGAGGCGCACCCCGAAATGATTAAAAAATTATAAAATAATAGCCTGCGGTTTTCCTTTGAAACCGCAGGTTTTTATTTTGAACGCTTTGTGCAGAGGAAAGCATATTTACATTAAAAAGAAACGGATTGCCGCGCACCTTGCGGCGGTCTCGCCTGCCGGCTCGGTCGGTGCTTCTGCTTCGCAGAGGAGTCCACCGGACACCCGCACCGCAAAGACAGCTTTTTATATATGAACAAACAGCGGTTTCCTTTGAAACCGCTGTTTAGTTTACATAACAAAGTAAATTAAAGCAAAGGCTCGCAGGGTTTGCCCTCTGCTATTTTGCCTAAAATACCGTCGCACAGCATTAAGCAGCGCGGCAAGTGGTAGGGTCCTTTCCACATTGAACCCTTTTGGGTGTGCGATACTGTTCCGTCGCGATGCAGATAACCGTACCATTCGCCCTTTTCCTTATCGGCAAAATGGGAAAAGGCATAATTGTGTACCGTTTCAAAGCGCTTCCAGTATTTTTCGTCGCCTGTAAGCGAATAAGCGGCAAGCGAGGCTATAAGCACCTCGTTATGCACCCACCAAAGCTTCATATCCCATTCAAGCTGTTCGCAGGGTCTGTTATCAAGGTCAACAAAATAAAGCATACCGCCGTACTGCTTATCCCAGCCGCGTTCAAAGGCAAAATCAAAAATGTCAAGCGCGGTTTTAAGCAGCGCCTTATCGCCGGAATATACCGCCTCGCTCATTAAAAACCAAGCGTTTTCGCAGGAATGACCGGGGTTTATTGTTCTGCCTGTCGGGTTGTCTATGTGACTGCCGTCCTGCAAAACATTTTCAAGCGAGGCCCGAAGCTCAGGGTGAAAATGATATTTAAGTATATCCGCCGTCATTTCCTTTACTATGCCGGAATAATATTCAGCCTTTTCGGGGTCGCACCTACGTAAAAGCTGAGCCGAGCTTACAAGCACCATCGGAACTGCCGCCGAGCGCTCGTTTCTTGTTTCGGCATAGGATTTCGGCGTTATCTTAAACGGATCGTTTTCGGGGCTGCGGTAAATATCAAGCATCATTTCAAAGCATTTTTCGGCTTTGTTAAGCGCTTCCTTATCGCCGAACACATAGCCGTATTCAGCCATACCTACCACATAAAAGCTTTCGGAAAACATATAACGGCGCTTGCGCAGCGGTTTGCCCTCGCGCGTTACGGTAAAATACATTCTGCCGTCGCTGTCGAAACAGTATTTTTCAAGAAATTCCTTGCCCGCGTCAGCCGCCTTACGCCAATCCTCGCGTATGCCGTATTTTTCGCAAAGGGTGGAAAAGGTCCATAGGCAGCGGCCTTGAAACCATACCGATTTATCGTTATTGTAGCTTTTTCCCTCTCTGTCTACCGATGATATGTAGCCGCCGTATTCACGGTCTAAAAGATCGCTGTTTATCCAAAACGGAACAACGTTTTTGAGCAGCTGCTCTTTATAAAACTGCTGATATTTTTTTGCTTCTTCTGAATGGTTTAAAATCATAGCTTAAGCCCTCCTTTCCTAATATTATACCATCTGTATATATTACGGTGATTGTGAATTTTTGCCGTTTTGCTTGTCAATTTTCGTGATTGGGCTTTGAGTATGTAATTTTTACCCGTAAAGCCTACGGCATATGGAAAGGAGGTTGAAAACGCGTTTTAAATATCGGATAAAATATATGAAAACATAGCAGGATCGCAATTATCGCTGACGGCGGTAAGCGTAAGGGTCTCCTGACCTTTTTGCAGCTTTATTGCAATGCGTATTTTACCCATATACATTTTACGCTCGGTATTTGCGACATTGTTATGGTCGCAGTTATCGGAGCCTGTGCCTATAATTTTTGCAGGAACGGAAACTGAAAAACGGACATATTCTGCGGCGTTTGGAACAGTAAGACCATTTTCGTCTGTGCATTCGCAGGTAAACAGCGCTATATCGTTGCCGTTTGCGGTAAAATCGTTATCTTTTGTAAGCTTTAAGGCAACAGGCCTTCCTGTTGTAACGCGCTTATCGCCGCATACCTCTTTGCCGCCGTTAAAGCCCTTTACTTCAAGCGTGCCTGCGGCATATTTAACGCTCCATTCACCGTGACTGTATTTTTCAATCTGTTTTCTTCCGAGCGATATGCCGTTTAAAAACAGCTCAAGCTCTTCACAGTTGGTATAAACCGTAACGGGTATTTCCGTGCCCTCAAGCCCTTTAAAATTCCAGTGCGAAACAATGTGCGCCATCGGTTTTTCGGTCCAATGTGATTTATTTTGATAAAACGCTCCCTTTTTTTGTAAAAACAGATCAAGCGCGCCCGAAGTCGAACAAACTCTCGGCCAAGCGGCTTCGCCGCGGTGCTCTACCGCCGCCCACTGATAACAGCCGAATACATACGGGCGCTCACGCAGGAATTTGTAGGTTTTCTCTCTGCCTCTGAACCAACTGTTTGTATCTCTGTCCTTATCGCGTATTCTGCCGTTTGTATCAGTATCAAAATTCCAGTCGCGCGTAGTGCCCGTAGCGCAGCATTCCGAGGCAAATACCGGCTTATTCGGGTGCATTTTGTGAACTGTATCGTATATGCCGAGGTTGTAATTTATTCCCACAACGTCACATTCGTCATAGATTGTGGATTTATCAGGTGTCTTATCCTCAGCCGCAGTAATAGGTCTTGTATAATCAAGCTTTCTTATCTGTGCGGCTATTGCCTTATGAAGCCGCCTGCCTATATCGTCGATATGCAAAGGCTCCTCATTGCTTGTGGACCACATTATAACGCTTGGTCGGTTGCGGTCGCGCTTTATAAGTGAACAAAGCTGCTCCATAGCCTCCTTTGTGCTTTCAAACCATCTTGCTTCGTCCATTACAAGAAAGCCTTGCTCGTCAAAGGCGTCCATATAGCTCTCTGTTTGCTGATAGTGGCTTGTGCGGTAGCCGTTTGCACCCATTTCCTTCATAAGCGAAACCTTGTATTTTGCTATGTTTTCGGGTACGGCAAGCCCTGTAAGCCCAAAATCCTGATGGGCGCACACGCCGTTTATAAAGGTTGGCTTTCCGTTTAAAAGCAGTCCCTTTTCGGCGGTTATTTCCACTGTTCTAAAGCCTATACGGGTAACGTTTTCGTCTGTTTCTTCGCCGTTTAGCTTCAGCACGGTTTTAACGGTATAAAGGTTTGGGTTATCGCAGTCCCACAAAAGCGGATCATGCATTTCGGTACTGTATTTTATAACGCCCTTATCGCGCAGACCCACCGTACCCTCGCCCGTGCCGACAGCCAAAGCAGAGCCGTCCGCGCCGATAACGCGGCTTTCAAGAGTCACTTTTTTATTCTCATAATCGGTATTTACAACCGTGGTTTCAAAATTTATCTGCCAGCGGTTATCATCAAGCTTTTTATAGGGTGCGTACACGCCCCACAGATCTATCGCGACAGGCTCTGTAACAGTCAGATGAACGTCGCGGTATATTCCGCCGCCCTGATACCACCAGCCCTCAAAGCCCTCGGTATTAACATAAACCGCAATCACATTTTCCTTATCGTAATAAACATAATCGCTTATATCTATTTCAAAGGTATTGTATGAGGAAAAGTTATGGTACATAAGGCAGCCGTTTAAATATACGGTGGATTTTCCGGCAATACCGTCAAACCTTAAAAGCACGCGCTTGTTTTCACAGCCTTCGGGCACATTGAAATGCTTTCTGTACCACGCGTTATCATAGTGAAGATAACCGAGAGCACAGTTTTCGGTTTCATAATTATCCTGATATACAACATAATCGTGCGGCAGGTCTATCCATTCCCATTTTTCAGGGCTTAACATTCCGCCCACATAGCTGTCAGGCGTATCGGGATAATTATAAGCCGCAGGACCCGACCTTTTTCGTTCGGTTTTACTTTGGGTATATATAAAGCCCTTATCCTGCGACATAGGCTCGGCTATATCGCCCTTGTGAAACGTCCATTTTCCGTTTAATATTATTTCTTTTCGCATAACGGTCTCCTTTTCAAAAAAACAGTTTGACCTGTGAATTTCGGTATGCTAATATTATAACAGCAGGCTTTAAAAAATAACAGGCACATTTCTATTTGAAATTAGCACAAAACAACCATTTTATAAGGGTGGGCTTTATGATATGCGATGATATTTTTGTAACAAGCAGCGGTGAAATGAAGCTTAAAAAAGCGGTACATACGGTAAGAAGGAACGGAAGAAAGGATTTTTTGCTTTTATATGTTTGCGACGGGATATGCGAATTTGTGTTAAACGGCGTTAAAAGCACTGCAAAAAAGGGCGATGTTATTCTTTATTATCCCGGCGAAGCGCAGGATTATCTCTTTAAGGCGGAACCGCTTAACCATAACATTTGGGTACATTTCGGCGGGAAAGGCTGTTATGAGCTGCTTGATATGCTTGCTATCGGTGATAAAAGGATATTCAAGCCGTCCCATACTGCAAGGATAGAGCATACGTTTATCGGTATTTGCGAGAGCTTTCTTAATAAAGACGCGGAATCCTCGGTCATATGTTCGGGATTGCTGATCTCGTTACTCGGTATGCTTTCGGAATATACAAAGGAAGGCCGCTTCGGAAGCTTCGGAAAGTACAGACGTATTATAAACGATGAGGTAATGCGCTTCAGGTTTAATCCCTCAAGGGAGTTTAAGGTAGCGGAAAGCGCGGCAAACTGCGGAATGAGTATCACCCATTTTTCCCGTATTTTTAAGGGAGTGACAGGCGAGCCGCCGCTTAAATACATTACGGGCTTAAAAATTGAAAAGGCTAAGGAAATGCTTATCTTTAGCGATGAAAGCATAGGCGATATTGCGGCGGCTGTGGGGTATCCCGAACAGAATTATTTTACAAGGCTTTTTAAAAGATTTACGGGTATGACGCCGGGTAAATTCAGAAATAATTAAAAGCAGGCTTGTTAAATCAAATATCGGGCAATTCGAAAAATGTGGCAGCGGCGGCGCTTACCGCTAAGGCATTAGGTATTAAAACAATAGGGCTTACAGGCAAAACGGGCGGAAAGCTTAAAAGTATATGCGATATATGCATATGCGTGCCCGAAACCGAGACCTTTAAGGTGCAGAAGCTACACCTGCCCGTTTACCATTACCTTTGCGCAAGGGTGGAAGAGGAGATTTTTATAGGTGGATAAAACTGCTTTTCGGTTCTTATGCCCGCGGTGAAGAAACACCGGAATCTGGTATTGATATTATAGTATTCGGCGGTGACGGCTTTAAAAAAACTGATATATTTGCCTTTGCCGAAAATAAAGATTTAATAGTAATAAATCGTGATAATTTTAAGGTTGTACAATATAAAATTGATACAAATAATTATTTTTATAAGGGAAAAGAATTATTACCTGCAAATTTTGGGAGGGCATATGTGGAGTACGGTACAGTCGAACAACTTGATATGGAAGATGGGAAAATAACTCTTACAGGATACATAAAACGGTACAACATATGGTTAAATAAGAAAATATCTGTCTTTAATGCAAAAATCAAGGAAATGAAATTACGTGATAGGGCTTTAAAGAATAATGCCCAAAAGGAAAATAAGCATTTTAAAGGAAAAAGCGAAGTAAAAGATATTCGTAAAGACGCTGTTGTATTTAATTTGAAAGATATTGGGAATTTTGATTTTTTGGATTCAACACGAAAGTTTTATCACGGCATGACAAATAAAGGACCAACACACACTCCAGAGCCGAGAAGAATGGCTAAATGTGTAAAGTGCGGCGCAGTAAAAAGCCGAATTTTATTTAGTAGTTACAATGCAAATAACCCTAATATGGGTATATGCAGCGAATGCTATTCAAAATCAAAAAAGCAGTAAAACGCAGTCTGTTTTGGCTTAAAAAGGCATAAAATTAAAAGGAAAATCATACAATAAAGTAGCTTACGGGCGTAAAAAAAGCCTATGGGGGGAGCTTGTTGTATGAAAGAAGCCACAAAGGACAGAGCCGAAATATTAGGGGAATATATATTGGATACGGGCGCCACTGTCAGGGCGGCGGCTAAGGTATTTAAAATAAGCAAATCTACCGTACATACGGCAGTAACAATATAGAACGGTTTGTGTGGTTGGTAGCATAAACGCATAAATAAAGAAAGGCTCTTTGTCAATAGTTGGGGTAAAGAGTTAAAATGAGAAATTGCGTGCAAGCAGTTTGCTAATAGGCAGCTGCTTGTTCTTTGTTTTGTTGTATATGAGAGAATATATGTAAAATGCGGTTTGTATCTTTCGGGAAGTATATCTAAAACAATCTTGTTTTCGGCGCACAGGCGTCAATGTTCGGCATAATTACCCCAAAGGAAATGATAAAATTTTTCAGGATAATGTTTTATAAAACACGATAAAGATAAATTAAGACACATAACCCGAAAAATTCAGACATTGTTATAATCCACAAAATATTGTAAAATATAATCGAAAGATAATACAGATTATGCAACACTGTATATCTGGCTGTGCGAAATAAAATACGAAAGGGTTATGGTATATGAAAAAAACTTTTACCGGGTTTCTGAGTTGTTTCTTTGCACTATCTGTTATTTTTACATCGCTTGTTTTTGCGCCGGTTTCCGCTGAGGGCAGCGGCGGCGTAAAATTCGGGGTCATGAGTGACCTTCATTTTCATGACGGTACTACCGGAATAGACAGTAATATTTATACCATGCTGAATTACTACAAGACCAGCTATGAAAAGTCAAGAGAAAAATAAGATTAAACAAGACGGGTAGGATCGAACAGAACATTGTGCTTTAGGAGGGTGAAAATAACGCGAACAAGTTTATGAGCGACATGACCTAAAGCACCGTAGTGACTGAGACCTTGAGAAAGTTTCAGTTGGTAATAATTGAAAAAGATATCGTTTTTTAAAGTGAGCTGCCAAGCGGAATTGATTAAAGCGAAACGAAGTATTTTAGAACCGCGTTTGGACATCTTTGTGGAACGTGCTTTAAACTTGCCGGACTGACAAACGGTAGGGTCAAGACCTGCGTAAGCCAAAAGCTTGGCAGGTGAAGCGAAACGGTCAATATTTCCGATTTCACCTAAAATCATCGCACCGTCAATAGCGCCGATTCCGGGAATGGACATAATAACGGAATCAAGCTCACAAATAGTATCTTTAATAACATTTTCAATCTCATCAATTTGCTGTTCCAATAGCTCAATTTGCTGAATGGTTTGAGCTATTTGAATGGATATGTAGGGGTTCTTCACTCCTACGGAGGATTTAGCCAGACTTTTTAAGGCTTCGGCCGTACTTCTTGAAAATCGTCCGCGAGACGCATTTGAGAGGAGCCTGCTTAAAGAATCTAAGCGTAAGGCGGCTATCTCTGCGGGGGAAGAACACCGTTTCAAGAGCGTATAGCAGGTGGAAATGTGAATGCCGGATTTAAAAAAAGAAAGCAATTCGGGGAAAAGCAGGTTGACATATCCCGAAAGCTGAATTTTGAGTCTTGCCTTGGATTTTTTGAGGCTTTGACGAAAACGGCAGAGGAATTTCAGCTTTAATGATTGCGTATCCTGCTCGGTGTATAAGCGATAAGAATTGACCATAAGAGATTTAATAATCAAAAGAGTATCAACCTTATCGGTTTTGGTTTTTCTGATGTTGGTTTTACGCAAAGTAGCGGTTTGAATAGGATTGATCACAGCAAGCTTGTAACCGGAATCAAAAAGAAAACAAATAAGGTTTTCGGAATAGATACCGGTAGATTCAAGACCGATGATCAATTGCTCTTTCGGAAAAGAAGCGATTTTTGAAATGAACTTCGCAAATCCGGGCGCGTCGTTGTCAAAAGCAAAGGGTTCAACGAGAACAACGCCGTCCGAATCCGCGGCAGCTGCGTAATGTGTGGTTTTGGCTACATCAATACCGACATAAATCATACAAAGGACCTCCGAAAAGATGGGATACACCGCACCGAGCCAACGGAAAATATCCGCGTAAACTTGCGTGACATAAAGAATCGCAAAAGCGTTCTATCCAGCTATAAACATTTAGAATAAATCCGTGGCAATACACTCCCTAAAGTCATCAATGTGACAAGAACAAATAAAAAGTCCACGGTGTTCTGAATAATTATATCACAAATCCGACCCTACGGCGCGGTGCGCCGCATATAAAAAGCTTCAGTCGCTGCGCTCCCTCGGCTTTTTATATGCTTGTCTTTGAGGTGAGCGTAAATAATTTAGAAAGGGTATGATGTAGCCTTAACTATATCATACAAGAAAAAAATGAACGTTTTTTTTGAAAAAGCAGTTCCTGTCTGGATAACGGGCAGGGAAAAAGAAATGAACCTAAGGGTTCAGTTTAAAACGGCAGTGGGAAAAGGAAAAGCCGTTACCGCAAAAATTGCCACCTCGGGCATTTATCAAATGTCGGTAAACGGCAAATTTGTCTGCTATGGTCCGGCGCGTGCCGGACGAGGGTTTTTCCGTGTAGATGAAATTGATTTGACTCCTTTTGCCGACCGTGAACAGAATACGGTAATTATAGAGGTCTGCGGTTATAATGCGCGGAGCTATTATCTAATCAAGCAGGATTCCTTTTTAACTGCGGAGCTGTTGACGGACGGACGGGTGACGGCGTATACCGGCAACGATTTTACTGCGCGTATTAATCCGGAATATATAAAAAAAATACAGCGTTACAGCTTTCAGCGCCCGTTTGCGGAGTCCTACCGCATTATATCCGGCGACACATATTTTACTGATACTGTGCAAGGGACAGAACCGCTGTCGGTTATGCCGCAGCAGAATTATTTAAAGAGAAACACACCGTACCCATTATATGAAAAAACTGCGGCAAAAAGGATTTCAGGCGGAGAATTTTCTTTTTCGGAACGCGAAAGCTATTGGCGCAACGGAGCTTTTGATGCGTTGGTAGCAAAAAACGAGCAATCTGAGTATCTTTTTGAAAACCCCGATTTAATGATTACAGACGAATGTGAAAAGCTTAAACTTTCAACTCCTGTTTTAAACGAAGACAAAATACTTTCGGACGGCACATACGGTATTTACGAGCTGCCGTATAACGCAACCGGACTGATAGGAATACATATAAAATCACAGCGCCCGATCAGGCTGTATCTTATGTTTGATGAAATATTGAGCAACGCAGACCGTGTGGATTATTTGCGCGGAACATGTTGCAATGCGGCAATTTTCGATTTGCCGGCAGGAGAAAGAACCCTCCGATTTTTTGAGGTTTATACCTGCAAATACATTCAGGCGGCGGTATACGGCGGGGATGCGGCGGCAGAGATTTTTATGATTGAGTACAAACATCCGCCGCTAAAATACACTCCGAAATTCGGTGATAAAGAAATTTGCAAAATTGCAGACGCGGCTGTTGAAACATTCCGTCAGGGCAGTGTTGATTTGTTTATGGACTGCCCTTCGCGTGAGCGCGCCGGTTGGCTTTGCGACAGCTTTTTTTCGGGAAGAACGGAATACCTGCTTTGCGGTGAAACTTCTGTTGAACATGACTTTTTGGAAAATTTCCTTTGTGAAGAAAAATATGTTAACATTCCCGACGGTATGATACCGATGTGTTACCCTGCGGATCATACGCCGAATTCCTTTATTCCTAATTGGGCTATGTGGCTTTTTTTAGAGCTTCGCGAATATCTTGACCGTTCGGGAGACCGTGAAATGGTTGAGCGGTTCAAAACAAAAGCTTTTGGACTCCTTAAATACTTCAGCCGATTTGAAAACAGCGACGGTCTGCTTGAGAATCTTGAAAGCTGGGTCTTTGTGGAATGGTCGCGGGCAAATGATTTGACCAACGGAGTTAATTATCCCTCCAATATGCTGTATTCCGCAATGCTTTCGGCGATTTCAGAGCTATATGATTTACCCGAACTTTCCAAAAAAGCCGAAAAAATACGCGAGACTGTTTACTGCCAATCATTTGACGGTAAATTTTTCCGTGACCATGCCGTGAGGGAAAACGGAATCCTTAAAACAAAATCCGACTCAACAGAGGTATGTCAGTATTATGCTTTCTTTTTCGGGATTGCAACGCCCGAGCGTAACGGCGAGCTGTTTGAAATACTGCTTCACAAATTCGGTCCGGAACGAAACCGTGATACCGATTATCCCGAAATCGCTCCCGCGAATGCATTCATAGGCAATTATCTCCGCTTGGAAATTTTAATGAGGGCGGGCTTTAAGGAAGATGCTCTTAAAAATATTGTCGGATTCTTCGGCTATATGGCAGACAGAACCGGAACCCTTTGGGAAAACATCGATACCGGCGCCAGCTGCAATCATTGCTTCGCCTCTTATGTTATCTGCTGGCTTGAAAAACTGAAGAACATTATTTAATTTAAAATGCTGCTTGACAGAAATGTTTCCGATATGATATAATTGCGCTATACGAAACGGCTTTCGGGACTGACGGATAAGTGGAGCACCACGTGGACCGAAAAGCTTAAACGCCGACCGTCTGGGCATACTTATCCTTTTTTAAAGGACAAGTATGCCCTTTTTGATTCCGGAGGGGATAAAATGAAAAAAATAGCAATAATCATGGGAAGCGACAGCGATCTGCCGGTTGTAAAAAAAGCGGCGGATACACTTTCCTCATTTGGGGTGCCGTTTGAAATACACGTTTTTTCTGCGCACCGCACGCCCGAAGAAGCGGCGCGTTTCAGTAAAACGGCGCGCGAAAACGGCTTTGGGGCGGTTATAGCGGCTGCCGGAATGGCGGCGCACTTAGCCGGCGCCGTTGCCGCAAACACAACTCTGCCGGTTATCGGCATACCGATAAAATCGGGTGATTTAGGCGGTATTGACGCACTGCTTTCAACCGTACAGATGCCTTCGGGTATTCCCGTTGCCACGGTTGCGATTGACGGTGCTGTTAATGCCGCTTTGCTGTGCATAGAAATTTTAAGCGTAACCGACGGCGATTTGGCAGAAAAGCTCGAAGAAAAGCGCAAAGCCGACGCCGAAAAGGTACTTGAAAAAAATGCGGCAATAGAAAAAGAGTTTAATTAACGGAGGAATTTAAAATGGAAAAAACAACCCAGATGTATGAGGGCAAGGCAAAAAAGGTTTTTGCTACAAGCGATCCCGATTTAGTAATAGTATCTTATAAGGACGATGCAACCGCGCTTGACGGGCTTAAAAAAGGCACAATAACCGGCAAGGGCGTTATAAATAACAGAATGTCAAATTATCTTTGCCGCCTGCTTGAAAAGCATGGTGTTCCCACTCATTTTGTTGAGGAACTTAACGACCGCGAAACGGTGGTTAAAAAGGTATCAATCGTTCCGCTTGAGGTTATAATACGCAATATTTCGGCAGGCTCGTTTGCAAAGCGCTACGGCGTTAAGGAGGGCATTGTATTCGCAGAGCCTACCATTGAATTTTCTTACAAAAACGACGATCTGCACGACCCGCTTATAAATTCTTACCACGCTTTGGCTTTAGGGCTTGCAACCAAAAAGGAAATCGAAGAAATTAAGGCTATGGCTTTTAAAATCAATGATATTCTTAAAGAGTATTTCCTCTCGCTTAATGTAAAGCTTGTAGACTTTAAGCTTGAGTTCGGCAGACTGAAGGACGGCACGATTGTTTTAGCCGATGAAATATCGCCCGATACCTGCCGTTTTTGGGACGCCGACACAAACGAAAAGCTTGATAAGGACCGTTTCCGCCGCGATATGGGCGGAGTTGAAGACGCATACAACGAAATGATGAAAAGAGTTTTCGGCAACTGATATTTGGAGGCTTAAATGAGCAGCTTAAGAGAAGAATGTGGAGTATTCGGAGTATACTCGGGTGAGACAAGTGATGTTGCAAGCACTGCGTATTACGGCTTGTTCGCACTCCAGCACCGCGGGCAGGAATCCTGCGGGATTGTGGTAAACGACGACGGCGTTTTTAAGGCTTATAAAGACACGGGGCTTGTAAACGACGTTTTCACACCCGAAATAATAGGTAGGCTTGGAGAGGGCAATATTGCGGTAGGTCATGCGCGCTACGGTACTACCGGCTCAAACGATCGAAGCAATGCGCAGCCTATTGTGGTAAATCATATAAAGGGCAAAATGGCGCTGGCGCACAACGGCAACCTTATAAATTCGGGGGAGCTAAGGCGCGAATTAGAACTTGAAGGCTCAATTTTCCACACCACAAGCGATACCGAGGTAATATCCTACATTATAACAAAGGAGCGCCTTACCGCCCCATCAATAGAGCAGGCGGTAAACGCCGCAATGAACCGCATTAAGGGCGCGTATTCGCTGGTTATAATGTCCCCCTCAAAACTTATTGCCGTGCGTGATGAAAACGGATTCCGCCCGCTGTGTTACGGCAAAACAGAGGACGGAAGATACATTGTGGCTTCCGAAAGCTGCGCGCTTGACGCGGTGGGAGCGGAATTTATACGCGATATAAAGCCGGGCGAAATAGTGGTGTTCGATAAAAACGGGGTCAGAACCATTGAAGACCATTGCCAAAAAGCGCCCTGTTCGCTTTGCGTTTTTGAGTACATTTATTTTGCGCGCCCCGATTCGGTAATAGACGGCTGCTCGGTGCATACCGCAAGGCAAAGGGCGGGCGCTTTTTTGGCGCTTGAGCACCCCGTGCAGGCAGATGTGGTAATAGGCGTGCCCGATTCGGGGCTGGACGCGGCTTTAGGTTACTCAAAGCAATCGGGTATACCCTATGAAATAGGCTTTATAAAAAATAAATACATAGGCAGAACCTTTATAGCACCGGGGCAGAAAAGCCGCGAGGATAAGGTTAAAATAAAGCTGAACCCCATAGCCGAGGTGGCACGCGGCAAGCGAATCGTTATGATAGACGATTCAATTGTGCGCGGCACTACAAGCGCCAGAATAGTAAGGCTTTTGCGCGAGGCGGGCGCTAAGGAAATACATATGCGCGTGTCCGCACCGCCGTTTATGAACCCCTGCTATTACGGAACGGATATTGACTCGCGGGAAAACCTGATAGCCTGCAAGCACTCGGTTGATGAAATAGCAAGGCTTATAGGCGTTGACTCACTCGGGTATTTAAGCGTTGAAAGCGTAAAGCAGATTGCAAAGGGCGTTCACGGCACGGGATACTGCACCGCCTGCTTTGACGGAAAATACCCGACCGAAATACCGTCGGCGCCCATGAAAAACAGATTTGAAACCAAAATTTCCGAAAATAAGGAGAACGGCAATGAATAATTCACAGTCAAAGTCATACGCCGCCGCCGGCGTTGATATAACCGCGGGCTATAAATCGGTTGAGCTTATGAAAAGCCACATTGCAAGAACAAAAACGGCAGGCTGTCTTGACGATGTGGGCGGCTTCGGCGGTTGCTTCGGTCTTGACCTTAAAGGCATTGAAGACCCCGTTTTGGTTTCGGGAACCGACGGCGTAGGCACAAAAATTAAGCTTGCAATGCTGCTTGACCGCCACAATACCATAGGTATAGACTGCGTTGCAATGTGCGTTAATGATATAATCTGCTGCGGGGCAAAGCCGCTTTTCTTTCTTGATTATATTGCCTGCGGCAAGAATTATCCCGAAAAAATAGCCGAAATAGTAAGCGGCGTGGCAGAGGGCTGCGTAAGGGCAGGCTGTGCGCTTATAGGCGGCGAGACCGCCGAGCACCCCGGTCTTATGCCCGAAGACGATTACGACCTTGCGGGCTACTGCACGGGAATAGCGGATAAAAAGAAAATGCTGCAAAAAGACACGGTTAAAGAGGGCGACGCGGTAATAGCGCTTGCTTCATCAGGACTACATTCAAACGGCTTTTCGCTTGTACGGCGGGTGTTTGACATTGAAAACTGCGAGCTTACCTCTCCGCTTAAAGAGCTTGGCGGCAGAACACTCGGCGATACGCTTTTAGAGCCTACAAAAATCTACGTTAAATCAATGCTTGCGCTTTTTGAAAAGGTGAATGTAAAAGCGGTATCGCACATAACGGGCGGCGGCTTTTACGAAAATATACCGCGCGCATTGCCTGAGGGTTACTCGGTTAAGGTTGATAAATCTTCGCTTAAAATTCCGCCGATATTCCGCCTTATTGAAGAAAAGGGCAATATTCCCGAGCGAGATATGTTCAACACCTTTAATATGGGCGTGGGTATGAGCGTTACCGTAGCAGACGAGGACAAGGAAAAGGCAATAGAAATTCTTAAAGCGAACGGCGAGGACGCTTATATTATAGGCTCGGTTATTAAATCCGACGAGGGTGTTATAATTGAATAATAAAGTAAATATTGCTGTGCTGGTATCGGGCGGCGGAACAAATTTGCAGGCGCTGATAAACGCCCAAAAAAGCGGTATCATAACAAGCGGCGAAATAAAGCTTGTGGTTTCAAGCAATAAAAACGCCTATGCTCTTAAAAGGGCGGAAAACGCGGGAATTAAAACCGCGATTTGCGAAAGAAAGGGCTTTTCGCAAAAGGAATTTGAAGAAAGTATTTTAAACGCGCTTGAAAAAGAAAAAATCGAGGTTATTGTGCTTGCGGGCTTTATGAGCATTTTAAGCGCGGATTTCGTAAAGCGTTACCCCGATAGGATAATAAACGTGCATCCTTCGCTTATACCGTCCTTTTGCGGCGAGGGGTTTTACGGGCTTAGAGTTCACAAAGCGGCGCTTGATTACGGCGTTAAGGTGACGGGCGCCACGGTGCATTTTGTTAACGAAATACCCGACGGCGGCAGAATTATAATGCAAAAGGCGGTTGAAATTAAAGAAAACGACACGCCCGAAGCTCTGCAAAAACGGGTTATGGAAAACGCCGAATGGATAATACTGCCTGCGGCTGCCGAAAAGGTTTGCAAAGAAATTAAGGAGCGGAAAAATGAACGTATATAAATCCTACGATATATCTGCCATTTTAAAAGACAACGAGTATGCGGGGCGCGGAATAGTTATAGGAACATCACCCGATAAGAAAAATGCGGTGTGCGCGTATTTTATTATGGGCAGGAGCGAAAACAGCCGCAACCGCGTGTTTGTAAAGACAGGCGAAACGCTTAAAACCGAGCCTTTTGACGTTTCAAAGGTCGGTGACCCTTCGCTTATAATTTACAACGCCGTTCGCAAAACGGAAAACAGTCTTATTGTTACAAACGGCGACCAAACAGACACGGTATATAATTTAATGAGTGATGGCAAAAGCTTTAAGGAATCGCTTGAAACCCGTGAATTTGAGCCCGATGCGCCGAATTTCACCCCCAGAATAAGCGGTATACTTTATTTTGAAAACGGCTTTAATTATGAAATGAGTATATTAAAAAGCATAGACGAAAACGGCTCTGACTGCTGCCGCTATACCTATTCTTATCCGTCGATTGCGGGGCTTGGGCACTTTATACACACCTATAACTGCAACGGCGACCCGCTGCCTACATTTACGGGCGAACCGCACAGGGTAAATATTAAGGCAGATATTGAGGAATTTGCAAGCGAAATATGGGAAAGCCTGAATGTGGAAAACAAAATTTCGCTTTATGTGCGTTATACCGATATTGAAACAGGCAAGTACACCGATAAGATAATAAACAAAAACGGGAGATAAAAAATGAAAGAGTTTGAACTGAAATACGGCTGCAACCCAAACCAAAAGCCCGCTAAAATATTTATGGAAAACGGAGCGGATCTGCCCATTAAAATCCTTAACGGCAAGCCGGGTTACATAAATTTTCTTGACGCGTTTAATTCCTGGCAGCTTGTAAAGGAGCTTAAAGAGGCGCTGTGTCTGCCCGCCGTTACCTCGTTTAAGCATGTAAGCCCCACAAGCGCCGCGGTTGGTATTCCGCTGTCCGATAAGCTTAAAAGGGCTTGCTTTGTCGATGATATAGAGGGGCTTGATGATTCGCCGCTTGCCTGCGCGTACGCAAGGGCAAGGGGAACCGACCGTATGTGCTCTTTCGGGGATTGGGTGGCGCTTTCGGATATATGCGATAAAAAGACTGCCGAACTTATAAAGCGCGAGGTGTCCGACGGTGTTATTGCCCCCGGTTATGAGCCTGAGGCGCTTGAAATTTTAAAATCAAAGCGTAAGGGCGGCTATAATATAGTTGAAATAGACCCCGAATATATTCCCGAACCGACAGAGCGCAAACAGGTTTTCGGCATAACCTTCGAGCAGGGCAGAAACAATTTTAAAATTGATAATTCATTGCTTAATAATATTGTGACTGAGAATAAGAATATCCCCGAAAGCGCCCGCCGCGACCTTATAATTTCGCTTATAACCCTTAAATACACCCAGTCAAATTCGGTTTGCTTTGCGTTTGACGGTCAGGCTATCGGCGTGGGCGCGGGGCAGCAGTCGCGCGTGCATTGCACCCGTCTTGCAGGCTCAAAGGCTGATACCTGGTTTTTGCGGCAGTATGAACGAGTGCTTGAACTGCCGTTTAAGGACGATATAAGACGTCCCGACCGCGATAATATTATAGACGGTTTTATAAACCGCAACGAAGAGGACGTTTGCGCCGACGGCATATGGCAGAAATACTTTAAAACCCGCCCCGAACCGCTGACCGATGAGGAAATAAAGAATTATTTATCGGGTATTTCGGGCGTATCTTTAGGGTCTGACGCATTTTTCCCGTTTGACGATAACATAGAGCGCGCGCATAAAAGCGGCGTTTCGTATATTGCAGAGCCGGGCGGCTCAATTCGCGACGATATTGTAATTGATTGCTGCAATAAATACGGCATTGCAATGGCGTTTACGGGCATGAGGCTTTTCCACCACTGATAAGGAGTTTTTTTAATGAAGGTAATGGTAATAGGCGGCGGCGGGAGAGAACACGCCATTATTAAAAAGCTAAAAGAAAGTAAAGAAATAACCGAGCTTTACGCGCTGCCCGGTAACGGCGGAATTGCCGAAGACGCGGTTTGCGTAAATATAGGCGCTACCGATATAGCGGCGCAGGTGAAATTTGCTGCCGAAAATAAAATTGATTACGCCGTTGTAGCGCCCGACGACCCGCTGTGCCTCGGCGCGGTGGACGAGCTTACAAAGGCGGGCGTACCATGTTTCGGACCCGATAAAAAAGCGGCGATTATTGAGGGCAGCAAGGTTTTTTCAAAAAATCTTATGAAAAAATACGGCATACCCTCAGCCGCTTACGAGGTTTTCGATAACCCCGAAAGCGCGCTTTCATACCTTGAAACGGCGCCGCTGCCCGCTGTTATTAAGGCGGACGGCTTAGCGCTCGGCAAGGGCGTAATTATTGCCGAAACGCGGGAAGCGGCAAAACGCGCCGTGCGCGATATTATGGAAGATAAGGTCTTCGGCAAAAGCGGCGAAAAGATTGTTATAGAGGAATTTTTAACAGGCCCCGAGGTATCCGTGCTTTCGTTTACGGACGGCGAGACGGTAGTTCCCATGGTTTCATCAATGGATCACAAGCGCGCGCTGGACGGAGATAAAGGGCTTAACACAGGCGGTATGGGGACAATAGCGCCGAACCCTTATTACACCCCCGAAGTTGCAAAGCAGTGTATGGAAAAAATCTTTTTACCCACGGTAAACGCTATGAATGCAGAGGGGCGCACCTTTAAGGGCTGCCTTTATTTCGGGCTTATGCTGACGGCAGACGGACCTAAGGTAATAGAATACAACTGCCGTTTCGGCGACCCCGAAACGCAGGTGGTTTTGCCCCTGCTTGAAAGCGACCTTTTCACGGTTATGCGCGCGGTTACAAACGGCACGTTAAAGGAAACCGAGGTACGGTTTAAAAACGGTGCCGCCGCCTGCGTTATCATAGCTTCGGGCGGGTACCCCGTAGCTTACCGAAAGGGCTTTGAAATTAAAATGGACGAAAGCGTTAAAGACAGCGTTTATGTTGCGGGCGCAGAAATTAAGGACGGCAGGCTTGTAACCTCCGGCGGCAGGGTGTTAGGCGTTACTGCAACCGCACCTACGCTTAAAGAGGCGCTTTGCGCGGCTTATGAAAAAGCAGAAAAAATTTCGTTTAAAAATGCGTTTTACCGCAGGGATATAGGCTTAAAGGCGCTTAACGCCGGAAAGGAAAACTGATATGGTATACCGTGTATTTACAGAAAAGAAAAAGGAGCTTGCGGCAGAGGCAAGAGCGCTGCTTAACGATATAAATACGCTTTTGCAGATAAACAGCGTTACTTCACTTCGTGTAATTAATCGATACGACGCGGAAAATATTACGAAAGAGCTTTTTGATTACGCGGTAAACACCGTTTTTTCAGAGCCGCAGCTCGATAATACATATCGGGAGCTTGAAAACGACGGCGCGGCGGTTTTCGCGGCAGAATATCTTCCCGGTCAGTTCGACCAGCGCGCAGACTCCGCCGCGCAGTGTATTCAGCTTATATCAAAGGGCGACAGACCGCTTATCCGCACGGCAAAGGTTTATATGCTTTACGGCGATATTACCGCGGACGAGCTGAAAGCGATTAAAAGGTATGTTATAAACCCCGTTGAGGCGCGCGAGGCGGCGCTTGAAAAGCCGCAAACGCTTGTCTTAAAATACAATATACCGGAATCAGTGGCAACGCTTGACGGGTTTACTTCTCTTGATAATAACGGGCTTGCCGATTTTGTAAGCAAATACGGGCTTGCAATGGACACGGACGATATTAAATTCTGTCAGGATTATTTTAAGTCCGAGCACCGCGACCCCACTATGACCGAAATCAGAATGATTGATACATACTGGTCAGACCACTGCCGCCACACCACGTTTTTGACACATATAGACGGCGCGGTTTTTGAGGACGAGCTGCTGCAAAGCGCGTATAACGATTATCTTCAAATGCGTAAAGAGCTCGGCAGAACAAAGCCCGTTTGTCTTATGGATATTGCAACCGTTGCGGTTAAATATTTAAAAGCCAAGGGCTGCCTTGAAAAGCTGGACGAATCGGAAGAAATAAACGCCTGCACCGTTAAAATTAAGGTGAATGTTGACGGCAAGGATGAGGACTGGCTGCTGCTCTTTAAAAACGAAACACACAATCACCCCACCGAAATAGAGCCGTTCGGCGGGGCGGCAACCTGCATAGGCGGCGCAATACGCGACCCGCTTTCGGGCAGATCTTATGTTTACGGCGCCATGCGCGTAACGGGCGCTGCCGATCCGCTTAAAAAGGTATCTGAAACGCTGCCGGGAAAGCTGCCGCAAAGAAAAATCGTTACCACCGCAGCGGACGGTTATTCCTCTTACGGTAACCAGATAGGTCTGGCTACCGGAATTGTAGACGAAATTTATCACGACGGGTACGCCGCAAAGCGTATGGAAATAGGCGCGGTTATAGCCGCGGCGCCCGCCTGCAACGTAAGGCGCGAAACACCCGCCACGGGCGACACCGTAATACTGCTCGGCGGCTCAACGGGGCGCGACGGTTGCGGCGGCGCTACAGGTTCATCAAAATCGCACACCTTAAAATCGCTTGAAAGCTGCGGTGCAGAGGTGCAAAAGGGTAATGCCCCCGAGGAAAGAAAGCTGCAAAGGCTTTTCAGAAACCCCACCGCCTGCCGTATGATAAAGCGCTGCAATGATTTCGGCGCAGGCGGCGTTTCGGTTGCAATAGGAGAATTGGCGGACGGTCTTGAAATTGACCTTAATGCCGTGCCGAAAAAGTACGATGGACTTGACGGCACCGAGCTTGCAATAAGCGAATCGCAGGAAAGAATGGCGGTTGTGGTAGCCCCTGCGGACGCAGAAGAATTTTTAAGGCTTGCCGACAGCGAAAATTTACAGGCAGTGCCCGTAGCCACTGTTACGGAAGAACCCCGCCTTGTAATGAACTGGAACGGCAAGGCAATTGTAAACATAAGCCGTGAATTTTTAAATTCAAACGGCGCCGAAAAGCATATTACCGCCGTTGTTTCAAAACCCGAGCCTTACGAGAAAAAGGTAAACGGCGGGTTTACCGAAAATTATCTTGCCTTGGCGGACGACCTTAATATTTGCTCAAAACGCGGGCTGTCAGAGCAGTTTGACTCCACAATCGGCGCGGGCACGGTGCTTATGCCCTTCGGCGGCAAAAACCAGTTAACGCCCATACAGGCAATGGTTCAGAAAATTTCGGTAGAGAAAAAGCACACAAACGATTGCTCGCTTATGGCGTGGGGCTATAACCCGTTTATTACCGAGAAAAGTCCCTACCACGGCGCTTACCTTGCGGTTATAGAGTCGGTTTCAAAGCTGGTTGCAACGGGCGCGGAATTTAAGGATGTTTACCTTACTTTCCAAGAATATTTTGAGCGCCTTAATAAGGATGAAAAGCGTTGGGGCAAGCCGCTAGCGGCGCTGCTCGGCGCATTAAAGGCGCAAACCGAGCTTAAAACTGCGGCAATAGGCGGCAAGGACTCAATGAGCGGCAGTTTTGAAAATTTAGACGTTCCGCCCACCTTGGTTTCCTTTGCGGTTACAACCGATAAAACCGAAAGCATAGTATCAAACGAGTTTAAAAAAGCGGGTAATAGGGTTGTTTTAATAAAGCCCGTTTATGATAAAAACGGTCTGCCCGATACCGCCTCGCTTTTAAATGTTTATGAAAGAGTAACCGCGCTTTTGCGTTCGGGCAAGGCGGTTGCCTGCTACACACCCACTCTCGGCGGCATAGCCGAGGCGGTTATGAAAATGTGCTTCGGCAATTCATTAGGCTTTAAATTTGCCGATAATCTGACCGTTAAGGAAATTTTCGGCTATTGCTACGGCGGATTTTTGCTTGAAGTGGCAGAGGATATTGCAGATACCGCAGAAATCGGCGAAATAACGGCAGACGGCAAAATTTCTTATAGCGGCGAGGAAATAAGGCTTGATAAGCTGCTCGGAATTTACGAAAATAAGCTTGAAAGCGTTTACCGCTGCAATAAGGAAAACCCGAAGACCGAAATGCAGACATTTTCTTATAAGGCTGAAACCTGTGTTGCTCCCGCAGTAAAAACGGCAAAGCCCAAGGTGTTAATTCCGGTATTCCCCGGCACTAACTGCGAGTATGACAGCGCAAAAGCAATGCGCGACGCAGGCGGCGAGCCTGAAATATTCGTTATAAACAACCGCAGTGCCGAAAATGTTGCAAAAAGCGTTGAAGAATTTGCAAACAGCCTTAAAACCGCGCAAATGGTGTTTATTCCCGGCGGATTTTCGGGCGGCGACGAGCCTGACGGCAGCGGCAAATTTATAACCGCATTTTTTAGAAGCGCCGCGGTTAAAGAGCAGGTGACCGACCTGCTTGATAACAGAGACGGGCTTATGTGCGGCATATGCAACGGTTTTCAGGCGCTTATAAAGCTGGGGCTTGTGCCTTACGGCAGGATAATCGATACCGACAAAAACTGCCCGACCCTTACCTACAATACAATAGCGCGCCACCAGTCAAAAATAGTAAGAACGCGTATAGCCTCGAATAAATCCCCATGGCTTACGGATACAGAAGTAGGCGATATATACAGCGTGCCTATCTCCCACGGCGAGGGCAGATTTATTGCAAGCAACGAGCTGATACACCGCCTTGCTGAAAACGGGCAGATAGCTACGCAGTATGTGGATGAAAATGGAGAAGCCACAAGTGATATTCACTTTAACCCGAACGGCTCTTACTATGCGATTGAGGGTATAACCTCGCCCGACGGCAGAGTGTTCGGTAAAATGGGTCACTCTGAAAGATATGCTGCCGACCTTTATAAAAACGTTCCCGGAAATTACGATATTAAAATGTTCCGCTCGGCTGTAAAGTATTTTAAATAAACGGTTCTTCAATTGTGTTATGTTTTTAAACAGACATTATCTTACAAATCCATTATTTGTGTGGTTGGCAGCATAACCGCATAAATAAAGTATTTCAGCACGGTTTCTCGCCGTGCTGATTTTGATACATGGAATAAGTTTACAATTATCGGCAAAATATATCTTAAATATCCATCCGTAAAAAGCATAGCCCCGATGAGCTCGGTTTCTCCGCACTCGTCGGGATTTTTTGCGTCCATAATTAAAACTTTACAGCATATATTATTGACAATTTTCAAACATCGATATATAATTGACTTATGAGTTAGTAACTTATGAGTTTGCAAAGGAGTGTTTCATATGTTTTATTGCAGAGAAAAAGAACTCGGCGATATGAATAGGCGTTATGCAAAAAACGGATTTGAATGTCTTGTTGTTTACGGAAGACGCCGCGTCGGTAAAACGGCATTGATCAACGAATTTTGCAAAAATAAGCCTACGGTGTTCTTTTCGGCTTTGAATGCAACATCGCAAGAAAATCTGGAGGCACTTTCAAAAGCAATTTATGAAAAGGAACATCCGAATACGGAAACTGCCCCTGTATATCCGAGCTTTGATACTGCTTTTGCGGAAATTACACGTATGGCTGAAAACGAGCGACTGGTATTTGTGATTGATGAGTATCCGTATCTCGCAAGAGCGAATAAATCTATTTCTTCCCGCTTGCAGCATATTATTGACCATACATGGACAAACAGCAGCCTGTTTCTTATTCTTTGCGGTTCTTCCATGAGCTTTATGGAGTATCAGGTGCTTGGGTATGAAAGTCCGCTGTACGGCAGGCGGACGGGACAATATAAGCTTCAGGCGCTGACCTATAAGGAAATGACTGTTTTTAATCCCGAACAGACGGACGAGAATCAGGCGCTTATTTATGGTATTACAGGCGGCATTCCGCATTATATCAATAAGCTGGACGTCGAGGGTAATGTTGATGTTGCTTTGAAAGAAAATCTCTTTAATACCTCCAGTTACCTTTATGAGGAACCGGAAAATCTTTTAAAGCAGGAGCTTCGCGAGCCGGCGATCTATAATTCTGTGATTACGGCAATTGCCGGCGGAGCCTCCAAGGCAAATGAAATTGCAAGCAAGGTCGGTATAGAATCGGCTGTTTGCGCAAAATATCTTAAAGTGCTTTTAAACCTCGGAATTTTAAAAAAAGAAACTCCGATTACCGAAAAGGCAGGCAAAAAAACCATTTATGCAATCGGTGATAATTTCTTTCGCTTTTGGTATCGGTTTGTTCCGCAGAATGCTTCGGCAATTACGGCGGGGCACATCGACAAAATCTATGAAAGTGTGATCAAAAGAAATTTCTCTGACTATATGGGTCTTGTTCACGAGCAGATGTGCAAGGAATACCTGTTTCTTTATGCAAAGGATCTTCCAATCGTACTCTCAAATATCGGTCAATGGTGGGGGAATGACGCAAAGGAGAAAAAGGAAATTCAAATTGATATTGTCGGCACGCCTGTTGAGGGCAAAGAGTATATCATCGGTTCCTGCAAGTATCGCAATGAGCCTATCGGAGTTGATGAGTTTGAACTTTTGAAGCACTATGCCGAGGTCTTCGGAAAAGGCGAAAAGTATCACTACTACATCTTTTCAAAGAGCGGTTTTACCAAAGGTCTGCAGTCGCTCGGCGATAAAGGTGAGGTGAAACTTGTTACATTGCGGAATATGTATGAATGAAGATCGGTAAGGAGCACTTAAAATAAGCAAAATATGTACCGATTGCGTTGATAAAGAGTTTCAGCACGGTTTCACGCCGTGCTGATTTTTTATTCTATCAATAGGACTTACAGGCAAAACGGGCGGAAAACTTAAAAGTATATGCGATATATGCATATGCGTGCCCGAAACCGATACCTTTAAGTTGCAGGAGCTGCACCTGCCCGTATACCATTACCTTTGCGCAAGGGTGGAAGAGGAGATTTTTATAGGTGGATAAAATTGCTTTTCGGTAATTAACAGCTATAAAAACGGTGTAAATTTTAAATGAAAAAATAATAGCGTATAATTGTTTTTATCCTGCCTTTATTTTAAAATAAGGGCAGGTTTTTGTATAAAAAATATCGTAATATTGAAACCTCAGTTAAAATTTGTTGTTGCCTAAATTTAGCCGAGACTATTTATTTTTCGGTTATGTTTGCAAATTTCGCTTAGTTCCTCTTTATCTACAATGGTATCAAAATAAAATGCGAACCGAAAGGAGGATATATATACCGCCGTTTTGATATACATTAAATCTTGGAGGAAAAAAATGATTAAAGTAGAAATTTTTGATAATGGGCAGATTATAGCGCACAACAATATCATTGCCGACAGCGTTTTATTTGAAAAAATAAGCTTTAATTTCCCTGAAAGCTGGAACGGATATAAAAAAACCGCCGTATTCAGAAAGGGGGTGCGGACATATTCTTGGACTGTTTAAACAGCTAATCCAAGACTATGTCTGTACTCTACCGGGCTCATATATCCCAAAGATTGTTTAATACATTTTCATAACTGTCTGTATGTCCTAAAAAAGTAACCGGGCCACACAGCATAGAGCCATAAAAGCCTGATTTTAAAACGGTAATTTTATCGAATGTTGAACCTTTTCTTAAAAATGTTTTATCTTGTTTACAAATGCAGATGATTTTTTCTTTTAATTTCATAGTTTCATATAAAATATAAAATCACCCTATATAGGAATTTACCGAATAAATGTTACTGCGAGGAATATTAAACATATTCATAACTATTTGTGTTGCAGAGCCATAGTCGGTAGCTTCAACAATAATTTTACATAAGTTTCCGCTGCAATTTTCAAGCGGATAATACTGAACCTCAATTTTAATTTTACATTGCTCCCTTATTTTGTTGTGAAACAGAATACCACAGCTTATGTGACAAAATCGGTACACAAAAATCAAAATGGGGCATTAAACCTATTCATAGACATGCTGTTACACGCCGTCCAATAAATTTGAAATGCTTTAAAAAATATGTCGTAAATGAGGTCTTCCGGAAAATAGCCTTTTGTGACAGAAGTTGTGATACTGTTTTTGAGGCTGCCTGTGATAGTATTTGTGATAGAAGTTGGGATAGAATTTGAGACAGATAACCTGTGACAGTAGTTGTGACAGAACCTGGGATAGTTCTTGTGACAGTTGTAAAAAAGAACGTTTTTACCTACCCGCCGCCCCCTTAAAGGTTAAGTATTGAAAACGTTCAAAATCGTACCAAAATCATAGTAAATAGCCGGATTTTTGCAGTGCAATCGGCTTTAATCGGTTTTAAATCACTTTAATCAGGGCTAAGCTCCCGTAATCGGCTTTCAATAAAAAAATCTTTAAAAATCGTCTGTCCGTTTGAAATGATAAAAATTTGTAATGATTTAAGCTTAAAAATGGCGAAAAAATGCCTTTCATTATGACCGCAAGCAAGAGGGTCTTTAATCCCCGTCATTTAGGAGAAAAAAGTCATAAAAAAGTCATCACGAAAGGTCGAAATCATCTCGTAATGAAAGCCATAAATCATTTCAAAATGAGCCCGATAATTAAACTGTAAAAAATCTAACATTAACCCAAAAAATGCCTATCATTTTGAAATGACGGGCATTTTTTAATATCATAATGACGCTCATTTTATATTTGATTCCAATAACGGCGGAATGCCGGTTACGCTTAGACAATACAATCAGGGTACAATGCTTTCCTTAGTATAAAATTTTAAGTTTTCTTGAAACCGCACAAAAAATTCCGATAGAATATAAATAGGATATTAAACGGTGCGTAATAAAAAGTAATACTGCTATTTATTTTTACATAGAATTTAGTAACACAAATTCAAAGGGGTGCGGAAATGAAACAACCAAAGCTTAAATATCATTTTCACAATCCCAATCCGCCGGACAAGTCTGCCGAATACATATTAAAAATTTTAATGCATGTCAATGCCGTAAAGGCGGAAAACGCCGTGAAGTCAGCGCAGGAAAAAATTAAAAATGAGAATTGATTATTGTCTTTGATTCGTAAATGTATAATTATCTGCTTTTCATTTTTCGTTATAAATTCAAACAAAGAATACGAGTCCGTAACGATAATTTATATTTTATATCTTAATATATCGCTGATTTCTGCTATTAGGTTTATCGGGTAAGGTCATTTTAATTAGGCCGTTTTCAATCGCAGGACCTAAATAATTTTTGCGTAGAGTTTCTTTTGACTTAAGCCCTAATAAATCTAAAATAGCATTTGCAGTATATGGAGTATCATATTCCATAACTGAAAGCAACTTCTTAACATATTCAGAAAGATTATCCGAAGAAGAACCGACAGTATTTAATATTTCATCCAACACTGTACTAATCTGCGTTAGCATAAACTCAATAAACATAGTGCTTGCACCGTCTATATGACATTTAGCTATTGCATCATAATACCCTTCCTGAAACTTCTCGATTTGGCTTTCAATCGGAATAAATTCAAATATAGGTCTCCATGCGGCAAGTATTGCTGTGTGCCAAAGTCTTGCCATTCTTCCGTTACCGTCTGAAAAAGGATGGATAAAAACAAATTCATAGTGAAATACAGATGCCAGAATTAACGGATGCACCTTATCGCCGGAGTTCTTCATCCAATCGAATAAATTTTGCATCTGTTCGGGAACAAATTGTGCGGGCGGTGCCATAAAAATACACTTATCACCGTTAAAGACGCCTTCTTCTCCCTTACGGAAGCTGCCGCTTTCATCCTCTATATATTTAGTCATAACGCCGTGTAAGCGCTTAAAATCTTCTAAGTTATAAATATCAAACTTTCCGATTTGCTCATAAGCGGCATAAGCATTTTTAACCTCTTGTATTTCCTTGCGCGCACCAATAACAGTACGACCGTTTATAACGTCTCTAACCTCCTCAAACGACAAAGAATTAGCCTCGATTTTAAGAGATGAATGAATAGACCTAATTTTATTGTTCTTACGCAAATGCGGTTTTGAATCTAAATTTGTGCGCTCGTTTATTTTACCGATTTTTTCTGAAATCTCAGACACAAGTGATAATATTTTATCCGTTATTTGATATGGCGGTATATATGACATTTTAACATCTCCCGACTTACTTACTATCTTACTTATTATCTTACCACATATTCATTGATTTTTCAAGGATAAAATCACAATATTTGCAATTATAAACACTTTAAAAACCGTTATTTGTAAATAAGCACAGGAAATACGTTTAATGAAATGCTGCTGACGGATGGGTTTTCATAATGGGCACTTTTTTGTTGACAAAACAGGTTCTTTTAGTTATAATAGAAGTAACAAAATACGAGATGTTACAGAGGAAATTTAAATGAACATTGCAGCATATTGCCGAGTGTCAACCGAGAAAGAAGATCAGCTTAATTCGCTTGAAGCACAAAAGAAGTTTTTTGCGGATTATACCGCCAGAACAGGGGACAACCTTGTAAGACTTTACGCAGACGAGGGGCTTTCGGGTACCAAAATTAAAAACCGCAGGGAATTTTTAAAAATGATGTCCGACGCAGAACTGCACTTATTTGATATGGTGGTTGTTAAGGATATTTCCCGTTTTGCGAGAAATACCGTTGACCTGCTCCAAAATATCAGAAAATTAAAGGCGCTCGGAATCGAAACACAATTTTTAACCGCAAATATGACAAGTATGGGAAACAGTGAATTTGTGCTTACAATATTCGGAGCGCTGGCGCAGGAGGAAAGTGCAAATACCTCAAAGCGTGTTAAATTCGGTAAAAAAATCAACGCTGAAAAAGGCAAAGTGCCGAATTTGGTGTTCGGTTATGATAAAATACCGGGGGACTATTTTAATCTTGCAATTAACGAGCAGGAGGCGCTGGCAATAAAACAAATATATGACCTTTATATAAATTACGGGTGCGGCGCTGCGAAAATTGCAAATGTACTTAACGAAAACGGCATTAAAACCAAAAGAAACTGCCGCTGGAGTCAAAACGCCGTATGCCGCATACTTACAAACGAACTGTATACCGGAAAGGTAATAAACGGCAAGGAAGAGGTTGAAGATTTTTTAACCGGCAAACGCGCTGAACGTGATGAAACCGAATGGATGGTAACCGAAAAACCGGAGCTTAAAATTATAGAATCCGAGCTTTACGAACAGGTGCGGCAGATTATGAGCGAGCGTAACAAGCGCTTTAAAACCGATAATGTTAAGCAAAGCAATAAGCATTTGTTTTCAACCCTTATAAAATGCAAGGAGTGCGGCTGGTCATTTAGGCGGAGTGTGCGTAAATATAAAAACACATATATTAAGTGGGTATGCTCAGGTCATAACGGAAAGGGGGCGGACAGCTGCCCAAACGCTGTAACGGTTGATGAAAATGAGCTTATAGAGGTTTTGCAGAATTATTTTGCCGAATTACTTGCAAACAGAAAAAATGTTGTTAAATATGTTGTGAATGAATTTCGGCGTGTGTATAAGGCAAAGGATGAAAATATCTCTTATGAAAAAGAGCTTAAAGCCAAAATTGCAAAGCTTGAAAACACAAGGCAAAAATATATAGATTTATATACCGACGATATTATAACAAGAGCCGAAATGAATGAAAAAATAGGCGGAAGCAAAAAAGAACTGGAAAGACTGCAAAACGAGTTTAAAGCAGTATCGTATCATCTTACAAAGGAAGAGCAGTTAGAGGGCATATTAAACAATACCTTTAAGGAAATTGAGGATATAACAGATGTCAGAAATATGACAAACGCCCAGCTGAAAAAAATCATTCAGAAAATCGAGGTTGATAAGGACGGCAATGTGGATATATATTTACGCTTATTCGGCGAGCTTGGCTTGGATCAAAGCGTTCTAATATATGACAGCCATACATAAAGATGTAACCGAACGATTATGCCATGAAAATCCGCAGCTTTATAAAAGTGTAAAGCAGGTGCTTGAAAAAAACAAACAGGAACGTCACATACGCGGCGGAATGGCTACACGCCGAAAATATAAAGGAAAATAGGCAATAATAAACCGCGCTGTATGCTTTTGTGCTGCAGCGCGGTTTTACTTTCTACTTTTGGTAGGTGGACTTTATTATTAAATCATTTTATAATGATGCTGTGGAATTAAAGTGAATCAATACGTAACGGGTTCTCTTATAAAGGAAATGAGAATTAAAAACGGGCTTACGCAGGCGCAGCTGGCACAGCGGCTATGCGTAAGCGATAAGGCGGTTTCAAAGTGGGAGACCGGAAAGGGATATCCCGATATTTTGCTGCTTGCGGACATTGCAGGCGCCTTTAATATTTCGGTTGCCGAGCTGCTTGCGGGAAACACGGTGGATAATACGAATATTTCGGCAAATATGCTGCGTATAAGCTTTTATGTATGCCCTATCTGCGGCAACATATTTTGGTCGGTCGGTCAGGGCACGGCAATATGCCATGGTATAACGCTTACACCGCTTGAAGCAGAAGAAGACCTAAACGGTCATTTGCCGAGCATTCAAACAGCAGAGGACGAATATTATGTTTCGGTACAACACGAAATGAAAAAGGAACATTATATTTCTTTTATTGCCGCGGTTTCAAGCGACCGTGTTCAGCTTGTAAAGCTTTATCCCGAAGGGGACGCGGCTGCAAGATTTAAAAAAAGCGATGTTAAATACATTTATTATTATTATAACCGAGGAGGGCTTTTTAGACTTAAGCTTTAACAGAATAAACGCAAAGCTTAAAGTGAATTTTGCCTGTACGGTTCAGTATTTTTTATTTTGCAGGGCGATTTCGGTGTTATAAATTGCCTGAACCGCCGCTTTATCGGAATTTATAACTATATATGTGTATATTGCGTCAAAAATGGTAAGCTGAGCAATTCTTGAGCTCATTCCGAGTATAGAGTGCTTTGTTTCCTCGGATTTTGTGAACAGCGCTATATCCGACGCCTCAACTATCGGGGAAGCCGCGTGGTTGGTCACGCATATTGTGGCGGCGTTGCCGATTTTCGAAAGCTTTAACGCCTCTACAATATCCTTTGAGGAGCCGGAGTGAGATATGCCTATTGCAACGCTTTGCCTGTCCAAATGCGAGGCGATTATCGCCTGCATATGGTTATCGGTGCAGCTTTGCGCGTCCAGCCCCAGCCGCAGAAATTTATGCGCCGCGTCCATAGCTATTGCCGCAGAGTTTCCAAGCCCGAAAACGGCTATTCGGCGGGCGTTCATTATCAGCTTTGCCGCATTTTCAAGCGCGGCTTCGTCAAGCACGCCTTCGGTGCTTTCAAGCGAAACGGAAATATCCGCAATACGCTTTTTGAAAATTTCAAAGCAGCTGTCTGTTCTTTTTATTTCACTGCTTATGGCAGATGTTGAGCCAAGCTCACCGGCAATACCTATTTTAAGCGCCTGAAAGCCGTAAAACCCCAAGCGGCGCGAAAAGCGCACCACTGTGGCGTCGCCGCAGCCGCAGATCTTCGCAAGCTCGGTTACCGAGCAATCGGTAATGTTTCGGCTGTTTTCAAGAATATAATCGGCTATTTTTTTCTCGGCTCTGCCCATTTCGGGGTAGAGCTTTCTTATTTTGTGTACGGTGGATTCCATTATTCGCTCCAAAATGAAGATATTTTTCATTATTATACCATTATTTTGAAAAACAGTCAATAAAATAAAAATAAATTTCATTTTGCTGTTGCTTTTATCTCTTGAATTTGGTATTTTAAAAATATGAATATAAACGGGGGGATAATATGCTTAATTACAAGGTGAAGATAGGTCTTGTGCCTATGCGCCGCAACACGACCAACCGCCCTGCAAAGACCTTTTTAACCTGGGTTTCGGCAGAGGAGCGGGGTCACAGATTTGTTGACTACATAGAAAAAAACTTTAAAAGCGAAAATGTAACCTTTACCGACAGTAAGGGGCTCGGCTGCGCCGACCTTATTTACGACGATAAATCCGCAGCCGAACTGGTGGAGCGCTTTAAGGCGGAAGAGGTTGACGCCGTTGTTATTATAAACTGTAACTTCGGCAACGAAGAAGCGGCGGCGGACATAGCAAAGGCTCTCGGAAAGCCGGTGCTTTTGTGGGCGCCGCTTGACGATGAATATTATGCCGACGGTATGCGACCTACCGATTCACAGTGTGGTCTTTTCGGGGTTTCGCGCCAGTTCCAGCGTTTTCACATTCCGTTTTCGCACCTGCCGTGCTGCCGTGTTGAGTCGGACGAGTTTAAAGAGGGCTTTGACAGCTTTGTGCGCGTTGCCTGTATGGTTAAAAACTTTAAGGGTATGCGCATAGGTCAGGTCGGTACGCGCCCCGCTCCGTTCTTCTCGGTAATATGGAACGAGGGCGAGCTGATGGAAAAATTCGGTATTAAGATAATTCCCATTAACTTTGCGATTATCGAGCAGAGAATGAGGACTGCCGAAACGGACTACGCAGACGAAATAGCGGAGTACGAGCAGTATTTCCTCACAAATTACGAGCTTGACGATCTGACGCCGAAATACATAAAGCCCATGGCGACAATGACCGCTATGTATAAGCATCTTTTTGAGGAGTTTAACCTTGATGTTCTTTCGGCGGAATGCTGGACCGCGACGCCTATTATGTTTGACGGCTTAGCCCCCTGTGCGCTTTACGGTTTGCTTAACGAAATGGGTCTTATGGTTTCGTGCGAAAGCGATATACACTGCGCTATGACAATGGCGCTTTTAAGGTGCGCGACGCTCGGAAAGGGCAGACCGCTGTTCGGAGAGTTTACGGTACGTCACCCCGAAAACAGAAATGCCGAGCTTTTGTGGCACTGCGGACCGTTCCCCGTAAGCGAAATGGCTGAGGGTACAAAAGCGCGCCTTGTGAATCAGCGCGCATGGCTCAGGGGAAGAGACGGCGAGTACACGGTTGCCCGTATAGACCAGGAGCACGGCGATTATATGGTACTGCCGCTTATTTGCCGCACGACAGAGGGACCGCAGACTCACGGCACATACATATGGGGCGAATTTGAGAATCTGCAGGCGGTTGAAGACAGACTGCTCGACGGACCGTACATTCACCACTTTGTTGAAATGCGCGGTGATTACCGAAAAGAAATTAAAGAATTCTGCAAGTATTTTCCCAACCTAAAGGTTGACGAAACGATTAAATAATTTAAAGGAGACAGAGAAATGCAATATCAGATGAACGAATTTTTATTTGCAATGATATTAACCGAGCTTGAGGACGCGGTGGGCAAGGAAAACTGCTCTACCCGCGCGATAGACAGGGTTACCCACAGCGTTGACTACTACTGGCTTTCCCGTATGTGGGCGGACCGCGGCTGCCGTATGCCGGAGGCCGACATAATCGTATGCCCCAAAGACGCCGAGGAGGTTTCAAAGGTAGTTAAAATAGCCAATTACTATAAGCTCCCCGTTACCACATGGGGTGCTGGCGGCGGCACGCAGGGCGGCGCTATACCGGTTTGCGGCGGAATACTGCTTGATACAAAGCGTATGAACAAAATTTACGAGGTAAACACCGAGGGTATGTACATAGAGTGCGGCACGGGCGCTATATATAAGCATATCGAGTGGGCGGCAAACGAGGTAGGCAAGGCAACGATGCACTATCCCTCAAGCCTTACCTGCTCAACCGTGGGCGGCTTTTTGGCGCACCGCGGCATAGGCGTTTGCTCCACAAAATACGGCAAAATTGACGATATGGTGCTGCAAATGGAGGTTGTACTGCCGAACGGCGATATAATTAACACCTCATCCGCACCTAAGCACGCCGCAGGACCTGATTTAAACCAGATATTCATAGGCTCCGAGGGTACTCTCGGTATTATAACAAAGGCTCAGATAAGAATTTTCGACCAGCCTGAGGAGCGCCGTTTCCGCGGCTTCCTGTTCCAGGATATGACGGGCGCTTTCAAGGCGGCGCGCGAGCTGTTGCAGAAGTTCAAGCCCTCTGTTATGCGCCTTTACGACGAGGCGGAGACCGCTTCGCTTATAAAGAAAATAGTAGGCGTTGAAAGAAAGGGCGCGTTTATGAACGTTGCTTACGAGGGCGACCGCGAAATGGTAGAGGTTGAGGAGAAGATACTGCTTAAAACCTTTGCAAAATACGGCGCCGAGGATATGGGCAGCGACTACGGCAAAAAGTGGTGGGACGAAAAGATTACATTCTTCTACCCCGGCTATATGATGGACATTCCGCAGATGTTCGGCACAATGGATACCATTGCTCCCTACGGCAAGATTGAGGAAATCTACTGGGCAATGAAGGAAGCCATTGAAAAGAACTTCCCGCAGGCGAAGTTTATAGCCCACTTCTCGCACTGGTACGAGTGGGGCGCAATGGTTTACGATCGCTTTATTATTGACGGTAAGGACGTACCGCAAGACCCGGTTGAGGCGCTCAGACTTCATCAGGCTGTATGGACTTGCGGCGTGCGCACAGCATTAGCTCACGGCGGCGTTGTAAACGACCACCACGGCGTCGGCATTAAGCTCGGCAGACTAATGAAAGAGCAGTACGGTCCTGCTATGCAGGTGTTTGAGGGTCTTAAAAAATCGCTTGACCCGAACGGCATTATGAATCCGTTTAAGTTAGGTCTTTAATAGGGGGAAATGAAAATGAATTTATCTGATAAAGCTAAACAGCATGTTGATTCCTGCCGCTTTTGCTGGATGTGCCACCATATCTGCCCGATAGGCAACGCCACAGGCCACGAAAGAAGCACTGCCCGCGCTCGCGCGCTCGGTATTTCGCTTGTAAACCGTAATGCTATCGAGCTTTCTGAAATAATGGATAATATTTACGAGTGCTGCACCTGCGGCGGCTGCGTAAACGTTTGCGTTACGGGCTGGGATCCGGTTATGTTCACAAAGGAAACAAGGCTTAAGGCGGCGCTTGAGGGCGCACTGCCCGAATACATAAACAAGCTCGTGGATAACTGCCTTGAAACGGGCAACGCCTACGGCGAAACCGAAATTTCAGCCGAGCTTAAAAAGGCAATAGAGTCTCACTCTGCTAAGACCGATACGCTCCTTTATTTGGGTGTGGACGCACGTTATAAAGTATCTTGTCAAGCCGTAAAGGCAATAAAGGTACTCGAAAAGGCGGGCGTGGAGTTTACCGTGCTTTGCGACGAGCCTGCAAGCGGCTCACAGCTTGATTTCCTTATAAGCGCGGCTGACGAAACCAAAAAACAGATGGAAGCTGCGGCAAGGGTATTTGCCGATTATAAAACGGTAGTGCTTTACGACCCGAACGACGCTAAGACCGTAAAACAGCTTTATAAGGAATACGGCATTGAGGTAAAGGCAGACGCCGTTACATATACCTCGTTTGTAGCCATGCTTTTGAAGGACGGCAAATTAAAGGCGCATAACACCGGCAAAACGGTTGTTTTCCAGGATCCGTATCAGTTATCCCGCGACCTTGAGGAAACCGAAGAGCCGCGCGAGATAATAAAGGCATATGCCACGCTGCACGAAATGCTTTTAAACCGCCGCGAAACCGTTTGGGCGGGAAATATTTTAATGGCTGAGTATCTGCCCGAGGTTATAAAAGAGGTTGCCGCGCGCAGACTTTACAATGTTGAAAGCATACACGAAACCGCGGTTGTAACAGCCTGTGTTTCGGAATATGCGGCGCTTAAATCCGTAAAACAGGATAAAATAACTGTTCTTTCAATCGAAGACTTGATTTTGGGCTAAAGAGGTAATAAAATTATGTTAGTAACATTACAGGAAATAATAGGAATGGCGGAAAAGGGTAATTACTGTATACCGGCTTTTAACGTATACAATACCGAGACCGTTATGGGCGTGTTTGACGCGGCAGAGGAGGCAAAGGCTCCTGTTATAATGCAGGTTTATCCCCGTCTTTTCAACGAATATGTGGGCTATTATTTAGCCCCCGCAATCTTGGCTGCGGCTAAAAAGGCGACAGTACCGGTTTGCTTCCACCTTGACCACGGACCGAGCGAGGCAGAGGTTATGAAGGCATTAAGACTGGGCGCTACTGGCATTATGCTTGACGGCTCTACACACCCGTTTGAAGAAAACGTTGCGCTTACAAAGCATATTGTGGAAAGCTGCAAGGCGGTAGGCGTAGGCGTTGAGGGCGAGCTGGGTCACATAGGCAGCGTTAACGACGACGCTATGGACGAATTTACAAGCCCCGAACAGGCGGCGGAATTTGTAAAACAGGTAGACGTTACCTGCCTTGCGGTGCTTGTGGGCAACGCGCACGGTCATTACAAAAAGCCCCCGAAGCTTGATATTGAAAGAATAGCGGCAATAAGAAAGGCAACGGGCGGTATTCCGCTTGTTCTGCACGGCGGCTCGGGCATACCGGACGACCAGGTTAAGGCGGCAATAAACGCGGGTATTCGCAAAATGAATATCGGAACGGACGTATGCTGCGCCTTTGCGGACGGCACGCTTGAAAGCCTTAACGACCCGAACAGAAGCCTTGCGGTTGATATGTTTATGAAAAAGCCGATTGAAAGCGTAAAGAAATTGGCGCTTTCAAAAATAGCCCTTACGGGTGCAGGCGGAAAGGCAAGATAAAATGAACAAAGCAGTAGGTATCGGCGCGTGCGTTATGGATACGCTGATAAACGTGCCGAATTACCCCAAAGAGGATACAAAAATGCGCGCCGAGTCGTCAAAGCAGGCAGGCGGCGGTCCCGTTGCAACGGGACTTGTCGCCGCGGCAAAGCTGGGCGCCGAAACCGAATTTTTAGGCGTTTTGTCTGACGACGCGGGCGGCGGCTTCTTAATAAAGGATTTTAAGAAATACGGCGTTAAAACCGATAATATCGAGGTGCTTTCGGGCTATCGCTCCTTTACCTCGGTTATATGGCTTTCGGCTAAGGCGTCAAGCCGCACCTGCGTGTTCGATAAGGGCGATCTGCCGCCTTTGAAGCTTAATGACGAGCAGAAAAAAGCTATAATCGGCGCCGACCTGCTTATGATAGACGGCAACGAAATGTCGGGTGCGTTGGAGGCTGTAAAAATTGCGCGTGAAAACGGCACAAAGGTGCTTTACGACGCGGGCGGGCTATACGATAATGTGGAATGTCTGCTGCCGTATGCCGATATACTTATCCCGTCCGAGGAATTCGCCCTCGGTATTACGGGCGAAAAAAGGGCGGAGAACGCCGCTAAAAGGCTTTACGAAAAATATAACCCCGACGTTGTGGTTGTGACCGAGGGTAAAAACGGCGGCACGCTTTATGACGGAACACGCCTTACGGCTTACCCGGCATTTTCCGTAAAGGTTGCCGATTCAAACGGCGCGGGCGATGTTTTTCACGGCGCGTTTGCCGCGGGTTATTTAAAGGGCTACGATTTTCTTAAATGCTGTTATTTTGCAAGCGGAGTATCCGCCGTTAAATGCACCGGCGTAGGGGCGAGAGAAAGCGTACCCGATTTTGAAACGGTAAAAAAATTTTTGGAGGAGAACGGTTATGAACTTTAAAAAAACATACAAGCCGAAAAACGGCTATACGCCCATAAGCAAAATAGGCGAATGTTCTTTAAAAATGCTTGAATTCGGTATGATAGAGCTTGACGGCGGCGATTTTCTGGAATATTATACAGATGATAAGGAAACCGCTTTTATAATGCTTGAGGGTCACTGCGATGTTGAAGCAAACGGCGAAAAGTGGGAAAACATAGGCAACCGCAATACTGTTTTTGAAAACAGAAAAGCCGAGAGCTTTTATATGCCGCGTGAGCAAAAGCTTACAATTACCGCAAGGGATCACATTAAAATTGCGGTTTGCGCGTCACCCATAAAGGAAAAAACCGAGCCGCAGGTTCTGCGCGAGGATCACGTTGTGTTAAAGCTGTTGGGAGATGTGCCTTATCAGCGCGAGACCAGCTTTATTATAGACCAGAACTCAAACGCCAAGCACTTGACCGTGGGCGAGGCTTACGTTACCGAGGGCAACTGGGCAGGCTTTCCGCCCCACAAGCACGACGTGGACAATATGCCGAAGGAGTGCATAGCCGAGGAAATTTATTACTTCCTGTTTGACCCCAAGCAGGGCTTTGCGGTGCAGTGCCTTTACACGGCGGATGGCAGTATAGACGAGGCTTACCGCGTTAAAAACGACGAATTGGTTGAGTTCCCCTACGGCTATCATACCACCGTTGCAACGCCGGGGTATCAGACCTATTTCCTGTGGCTTATGGCGGGCGACCACCAGGGCTTTAACAGAAGCAGTGACCCCGACCACGAGTGGATAGAAAAGAAATAATACATAGGGGCTGTTATTGCAGCCCCTTTTGTGATAATATATAGGAGAAAAATTTATGCTTGATAACCTGAAACTGAAAAATCCCGATATTAAGCTTTATTCGGTAAACAGCGAAGAATTTAAAACCTTCGGCAGGGTTATAACGGGGCTTGATAACTCGGAAATAATTAAAGCCGCCGAAAAAATAAGCAGACCGGCGGAAGGCTCTGCCTATACGCCGAGCGAGGAAAGCTTTGAAAAGCTGTCCATTGCAAAGGAAATAGAAAATAAATTTTTCGGTACGCTGCCTGCGCAGATAGGCTACTGTCACGGGCACAACAGCCTTTTAAACGCCGCCGAATGGCATATGTCAAGCGAAATCAATATTGCCGTAACGCCGCTTGTCTTAATTTTGGGGCATATATGGGATATTAAAAGCGGAAAAACCGATTCTTCAAAATTCACGGCGTTTTATCTGCCCGCAGGTACTATGGCAGAGGTTTACTCAACCACACTGCACTTCTGCCCATGCGAGGTGGAAAAGGGCGGTTTCGGCTGCGTTGTGGGGCTGCCGCTCGGCACCAATACACCGCTTGAAGCAGAAGCCTCCGACCCGCTGTTATTCCGCAAAAATAAGTGGCTTATAGCTCATAACGACAATAAGGGACTTATAGATAGAGGCGTACTTCCCGGTATTTCGGGGGAGAATTTTAAAATAAATTATTAAGGAAAATAAAATATTAAGGATTTTTAAAATGCAGGTATTTACAGCTACACTTAACCAAATGATAGTGCTGTTCATTTTTATGGCGTTGGGTTTTTTCTTAAATAAAAAACGGCTTTTGCCGCTTGACGATTCGGTAGTGCTTTCAAAGCTTGAAACCTATGCCTTTGTGCCGTGCCTTGTTTTTTCGGTATTTTATAAATACTGCACGGTGGAAAATTTCAAACAAAAATGGACATATATGCTTTACGGTGCGGCTGTTATGGCGGTATCTCTACCGATAGGCATTGTTCTGGCAAAATTCTTTGCAAAGGACGGCTACCTTAAAAAGATATATACATATTCCTTTGCGGTTGCCAATTTCAGCTTTATGGGCAACGCCGTGGTGCTTGGAGTTTTCGGCGAAAAGGTGCTTTTCGATTATATGATATTCACCCTGCCGCTTAACCTTTATGTTTATTCTATCGGTACGGCTTCCTTAATTCCGACCGAAAAGGGCGGTAAGCTCAGCGTTAAAACCTTTGTGAATCCCATTTTTATCGCGCTTATTTTGGGCGCTGTGTGCGGTCTTTTATCCGTTCCGCTGCCAAAGTTTATAACAACAGCAATATCAAGCGCGGGGGCGTGTATGTCGCCCCTTGCAATGCTGCTTACCGGCTTTGTTATAGGGGAGTACAGCCTTAAAACCCTTGCAAGCGATAAAAAGGTCTACTTAGCCTCTGTTATAAGGCTCATAATATTGCCGTCCGCTTTTATGGCGGTGTTGTTGCTGCTTAAAACCGATAAGGATATAATAAGGGTATCCCTTTGCGCTACTGCTATGCCGCTCGGTCTTAACACGGTGGTGTTTCCTGCGGCATACGGCGGCGATACAACGCCGGGCGCGGGAATGGCGCTTGTTTCTCACTTGATTTCGGTTATTACAATACCCGTAATGTTTTCAATTTTTATTTAGGAGGTAAGTATTTTGAAATACCTACTCGGCATAGATTTCGGCGGCGGAGCGTCAAAAGCAACGCTTATAGATGAAATGGGCAATATTGTTGCCGAAAGCACGGCGGAATATCCCACCCTTTACCCCGAACAGGGTGCCTGTGAGCAGTCGCCCGACGACTGGATAGCGGCGCTTTGCAAAAACACCTCGGAGCTTTTAGAAAAATCGGGGATAAATCCCGCCGACATACTATGCATAGCGGCAGACTCCGCCACACATACATTTTTACCCTGCGATAATAATTTTGTACCGCTTATGAACGCGGTTCACTGGACAGACACGCGCTCCCGCACCGAGGCTAATGCCTTAAAGAGCGAAAACGGTGAAGAAATATTTAAAAAGACCTTTCATAAACCCGATACCATATGGACCTTGCCGCAGCTTTTATGGCTTAAAAACAGCCGCCCCGAGATATTCTCAAAAATCGGGCATATCTTTTTTGAAAAGGATTATATCCGCTACTTTTTAACGGGCGTGTTCTGCACCGATTATATTGAGGCGCAAGGCAGTATGCTTTATGACTGCGTTTCTCAAAAATGGTCAGACGAGCTGTGCGCCCTCTGCGGAATTGATATTTCGGTTTTGCCGCCTATTGTGGCGCCCACCGATGTTATAGGAAAAATACAGGAAAGCGCTGCCAAAAAAACAGGACTTAAAGCGGGTACGCCCGTTATTTGCGGCACTACCGACACCTGTATGGAGGTTTTCGCCTCGGGAGCTACCCAAAAAGGGGATATTACCGTTAAGCTTGCAACGGCGGGGCGCATTTGCGTTATCACCGATAAGCCTTACCCCGACCGCGACCTTGTAAACTATTCGCATATAGCAAAGGGGCTTTGGTACCCGGGTACGGCAACCAAGGCGTGCGCCGCCTCTTACCGTTGGTACAGAGATACCTTCGGCGGGGATTATAAGGAATTAGACGCCGCCGCCGCAAAAATTCCGATAGGCTGCGAGGGTATGATATACCACCCCTATCTCAACGGTGAATTGTCGCCCTATGCCGACCCTATGCTCTGCGGCAGCTTTACGGGTATACGCGCGACCCACACAAGGGCGCACTTTACCCGCGCGGTGCTTGAGGGCGTGTGCTATTCGCTGCTTGATTCAAAGGCGGTGCTTGATAAATTAGGTATTGAATACGGCTCTGCTGCCGCGGCGATAGGCGGCGGCACAAAGGGCAAGCTTTGGCGGCAGATGACGGCGGACGTTTTGGGAATAACTCTTAAGACCACGATAAGCAGTGACTCATCTTTAGGCTCTGCAATGCTTGCGGGAATTGCCGCGGGCGTATTTAAAGACCCTGCCGACGCGGTGGCAAAGTGTGTTAAACCGAAATCCGTAACCGTGCCGAACCCCGAAAACACCGAAAAATACCGCAAGGTATTCATAGAATATAAAAAGATACACGACGCGCTTGCCCCGATATACGACGCGAGGTAGAAAATGAAAATTGTTGTTTGTGTAAAGCAGTCTGCCGACGGCGAAATTAACCCGTTTGACGCAAGCGCTTACGAAACCGCGCTCGGCATAGAAGGGGCGAAAATTACCCTTTTGAGTATGGGCCCCGAAAAGACCGCGCCGTTTCTTGAAAGCTTAACGCGGCTCGGCGCTGAAAGCGCCGTGCTTTTGTGCGACCGTGCCTTTGCGGGAGCGGACACCCTTGCAACCTCGTATGCTTTGTCCCTTGCGATAAAAAGGCTCTGCCCGGATTTTGTTTTCTGCGGCAGGCAATCGGTAGACGGCGATACGGGGCAGGTAGGTCCGTCCCTTGCGATGCGGCTGGAATTTTCGCTTGTAACAAACGTGATGTCGCTAAGAGATACGGAAAATGGGCTTTCTTATACCGACCGTTTGGGGAACGGCGGCAATATATCCGCGCCTGCGGTTATAACGCTTGAAAAAAGCCGAAAACTGCGGCTGCCCAGCATTCGCTCTAAGGTGAAACCCGTTGAAATTTTCTCGGCTGGCGATATTAACGCCGATATTTCGCTTTGCGGGCTCAAAGGCTCGCCTACGCGCGTTTTAAAAACCTTTGAAAACGACTCCGACCGCCGAAGCTGCACATTTATATCGCCCGATAAGCTGATGTGGGCGATAGAGGAAGGGCTTAAAAAGGGCAGACAGAAAATAAAACCCACCGAGAGCGCAAACAAGCTTAAAAATGTGTGGTGCGTTGGCTCCTCACCCATAGAATTTGCAAAAACGGTAGGGGAAAATATAACCGTTATTGACCCCGATACCCCCGAAAAAACGGCGGAAAAGATCGGTTCAGGTCACCCCGACGCGGTTTTGTGGGGGAGCGATATTAAATCAAAGGCTTTAGCGCCGCAGGTTGCCGCCCTTTTAAACACGGGGCTTTGCGCCGACTGCACCGCACTTGAAACCGACGGCGAAACGCTTTATATGTACCGTCCTGCGTGTTCGGGCAATATAATAGCAAAGATAAAATGCGAAACAAAGCCGCCTATGGCGACCGTGCGCACCGCAGAGGAAGAGCAGAAAAAAATTATTATAGGTATAGGCTACGGCGCGCGGGAGCATATAGCGGAGTTACGGGCATTTGCAGAAAAAATAAACGCGGGTATAGCCGCAACGCGCAAAATGACAGACGGCGATTATCTGCCCTATGAATTTCAGGTGGGGCTTACGGGCAAAACGGTAAACCCGGATGTGTATATCGCGGCGGGAATTTCGGGCGCGGTGCACCATATTGCGGGAATAAAGCAATCGGGAACGGTAATCGCAATAAATTCCGATAAGGACGCACCGATATTCAAATACGCCGATTACGGAATTACAGCCGACATATCAAAAACCGTGTGACCTGTATACCCGATCGCACAATAAATTTAAGAACGCTGTTAACAGTTTTCCACTTGACAATTCGGCACTTTTGTTATATTATTAACAAGGTCGAAAATGCGGCTTAATTCGTTTTCAAGCCGATTATATCGGTCGCAATATCTCTAAAAACGGAGGAATAGCTATGTCAATACTTATTACCGGCGGGGCCGGCTTTATAGGCAGCCATACCTGTATAGAAATGCAAAACGCGGGGTATGACGTTGTTGTTGTAGATAATCTTGATAACAGCAGCAGCAAGTCGCTTGAACGGGTTGAAAAAATTACCGGTAAACCGGTTAAGTTTTATAAGGAAGACGTGCGTAATAAAGAGGCGTTACGTAAGATATTTGCCGAGAATGAAATTGAGGCTGTTATACATTTTGCAGGTCTTAAGGCAGTGGGCGAGTCTGTCCGCGAGCCGATAATGTATTACGACAATAACCTTATAAACACAATTGTTTTGCTTGAGGTTATGAATGAATTCGGTGTTAAAAAGATCGTATTTTCTTCTTCCGCTACCGTTTACGGCGTTGCAACCGAAATGCCGCTTGTAGAGGGTATGCCGCTCGGAGCAATTAACCCCTATGGCAGAACGAAGCTGTTTATCGAACATATTTTAAGCGATCTATATATTGCCGATAAGGATTGGTGCGTAGCTTTGCTTCGTTACTTTAACCCGATAGGCGCGCACAAAAGCGGTCTTATAGGAGAGGATCCCAAGGGAATACCCAATAACCTTATGCCTTATATTTCGCAGGTTGCCGTAGGAAAGCTTGAAAAGCTGCATGTTTTCGGCAACGATTATAAAACGGTTGACGGTACGGGTGTGCGTGATTATATACACGTTGTTGATTTGGCTCTCGGTCATGTTAAGGCAATAGACTGGGCGCTTAAAAATAAGGGCTGCGAGGCGTTTAACCTCGGCACCGGCAATGGAACGAGCGTTTTGCAGCTGCGCGACGCATTTGTTAAGGCAACAGGTGTTGAAATACCTTATGTTATAGATCCGCGCCGTCCGGGCGACCCCGATGAGGTTTATGCAAATGCCGATAAAGCCAAAAATGTACTCGGCTGGACAGCAAAGTACGGCATAAATGAAATGTGCGAGGATACATGGCGTTGGCAAAAGAATAATCCTAACGGATATGAAGATTAAACGGCTTATAACGGAACGGTAAAAACCGTTCCGAATATCCGCCTGTGGCGTAGCTGGATAACGCAGCAGATTCCGATTCTGAAGAACGGGGGTTCGAATCCCTTCGGGCGGGCCATAATGTGGAGACAAAAAAGATGTCTCCTGCGAAAAGCCC